>TARA_R110000850_G_scaffold122045_1_pt1 | contig 39827 bp, 38 predicted proteins | sample TARA_R110000850 | Tara Oceans TARA_R110000850 (sample SAMEA4397586) | marine metagenome | biome: Polar Biome; feature: [SRF] surface water layer (ENVO:00010504); material: water (ENVO:00002006), including particulate matter (ENVO:01000060) such as... | depth 5 m
GGCCTCCTCGAACACGTCGCGATGGTCGCTGTCGGCATTCACGATAGCCGGCATGCCCTGATGGCCGAGCTGGCGGAACAGGCGCAGCTTGGCATCGAGATAGGCTTCCATCGTGGCGTGATAGTCGAGATGGTCCTGCGTGAAGTTCAGGAACGCCACGGCCGCAAGGTCCACCCCGTCAAGGCGGTACTGCTCAAGCCCGTGGCTGGAGGCTTCCATCGCACAATGCGACACGCCCTGCCGGACAAGCTCGCGCAGCGTCTCATGAATGGTCACCGGGTCCGGCGTCGTGTGACCGACATCAATCTTGCCGCCAGGGCCGATGGCGCCCAGCGTGCCCATAGAGGCGGCCCCAAGACCGGCCCGCGACCAGATCTGGCGCAGGAAGTCCACCGTTGAAGATTTGCCGTTCGTGCCCGTGATTGCCACCACGGTTTCAGGCTGGGAATGGTAGAAATGCTTCGCCGCCAGCGCCAGCGCCCGGCGCGGCTCGTCGGCGATGACATGCGGCACAGGCATCTTTTCGACGCCGCCATCCGACAGGATCGCGGCCGCACCGGCCTCGACCGCCTGCGGCACGAACTTGCGTCCGTCCGTCGCCGTGCCCGCAAGGGCCGCAAACAGAAAGCCCGGCTGCACCTTGCGGCTGTCTGCCGTCATGCCGGTGATCTCGGTGTCGCCGTCTTCGGCGAGGGGAAACAGGTCCTTCAGCTTCACAGGGAACTCCTCTCATCTGATGCAGAGCGGAGTTCAGCGCCAGCAGGCCGGACGCCTTCGAAATGCGGCGCGAGTCCGAGCAGTGGCGCGACGCGTTCGATGATCCGTCCGGCCGTCGGAGCTGCGTTCAGCGCGGCTGTATCGCCCCGCTCCGCCCCTGCCTTTGGTTCATCCAATGTCACGATCAGGGCATATTGGGGGCGGTCATAGGGAAAGATGGCCGCAAAGCTCGCCACGTTGCGTGTATCGTCATATCCGCCCGGTACAGGCTTCTCCGCCGTGCCGGTCTTTCCGGCCACGCCATAGCCGGCCACTTCGGCGCGCTTGCCCGTGCCGTTCACCACCGCTTCGCGCATCATCACGTTGACCATGTCGGCCGTCAGGGCCGACATGACGCGCACCGAGGCGGGCTTGCGCGCCTCATCCACGACCAGTGTCGGGCTGGCTCGCTCGCCCCCGTTCGCAAAGGCTGAAAATCCGCTCAGGAAGGCCATGGGCGTCACCGCGATGCCATGTCCGTAAGACACGGTTGCCGCCGAAAGGTCATCAAACCGTTCCGGCAGGATTGGCCTGGCGCTGCCGGCCAGTTCGATCGGCGCACGCTCCATCAGCCCCAGCCCTTCCAGGAAGGCCTTCTGGCGGCGCGGGCCCAGCGCGGCATTGATATGCACGGTCCCGAGATTCGAGCTTTCCGAGATGATCCGGCCCGCGTTGGCCGGGCCACGGATCGGGTGCAGATCGTGAATTTCATAGCCGCGAATATCCATCGGCGTCTCGACGTCGAACAGGTCGGTCGGCTTGATCGCACCCGCTTCAAGGGCCGCTGCCACCGTGAACGGCTTGAACACCGAGCCAAGCTCATACACGGCGCCTGTGGCCCGGTTCAGCCGTGCCGCATCGTCCGCTTTCAGGTCGCGCGCGCGATTGGCGTCCAGTGGCGGCCAGCTGGCCATCGCGCGCACTTCGCCGGAATGGGAATCCATCAGGATGACCGTCCCGCCCTGAATGTCATGCTCGGCGGCCGCAGCCGACAGTTCCGATTCCACGGCGGACTGGACGCCATTGTCGATGGTCAGGCGCAGGGGCTCGCCGCCCGCCTTCAGCCGTTCGTCCATCGCGTATTCGATGCCGCCAATGCCCCTGCCGTCGACATTGGTATAGCCGAGCAAATGCCCGGCCAGCGTACCGCGCGGATAGGCGCGGCGGCTTTCTTCCTCGAAGCGCAGGCCTTCAAGGCCAAGATCGAACACGGCCTTGCGCTGGCGCGGCGTCAGGCCGCGTTTGACATAGACAAATTCGCGCGCCTCATTCGACAGGTCCCGGGTGAGGTCGTCGGTGTCCACGTCCGGCAGCACGCTCTTCAGCGACCGGGCCACATCGCCTGCGTCCCAGATCAGCCTGGGATTGGCGACGAGCGAATAGGCCGTCACCGAGGTTGCCAGCAACTCGCCATTGCGGTCGACAATGTCGGCCCGTGCGGGCGCTTCCACCTTGGCCACGCTGTGCGCGCGTGCCGGCGCTGACGAGATTGCAAGGTAGCCGCCCTTGCCCGCCAGCACGACGAAGAGGGCGCTCAGGCCCAGTCCGACAAGCCGTGTCCGGTCGCGGGCGCGTTCGGTCATTTTTCGCCCTCCGCATCTTCCGGCTTGACGCTCTCGCCCGCCTTCAGCGGCGGTCCGACCACCGCGTCGAGATCGGATTCACGGGCAATCTGGTCCGGGCGCGGCGGCGCCATGCCCAGTTCGTTGCGCGCATATTCCTCGATCCATTCGCGGCGGCTCATGTGGGACAGTTCGGTCTCCAGCAGCGCCTTTTGGTGGCGCGCATCCTCGATCTGTGCCTCGACGGCCATCAGTTCGGCGGCCGTGTCCCTGGCGCCATACTTTGCCCGGTAGAGGCTCACGATCAGCAGGCCCACAATCAGGATTCCGAACAGGAATGCACGACGGCTCATACCACATCCTCCAGGTCCGACAGGGGCGGCAGGTTCATGCCGTCGCTGGCGTCTTCCTCGATCGCGGGCGCACCGGTACGGATCGCAGCCCGCAGCTTGGCTGAACGTGCGCGCGGATTGCCTTCCACTTCCTTATCAGACGGAACAATTGCTTTCGAAACAGCGAGTTCGAATGTCGGCTCCGGCCCCTTGGCAGCCAGCGGCATGTGGCGCGAGCCGCCGCCCTGCTTGCCGGCCCGGTCGCGCAGCCATTGCTTGACCATCCGGTCTTCCAGCGAATGGAACGCCACGATGACCAGGCGGCCGCCGGGACGCAGCAGGCGTTCGGCGGCGCACAGGGCGCGGGCCAGTTCGCCCAGCTCGTCATTCACATACATGCGGATCGCCTGGAAGGTCAGCGTCGCCGGGTGGGTCCGCGCCCCGCGGCGCCCGCCAACCGCCACTTCAACGGAATCGGCGAGGTCTGACGTCGTCTCGAACGGCTGCTGGGCCCGGCGCTGTACGATGTGGCGGGCAATGCGGCGCGCCTGCTTTTCCTCGCCAAGGCGGTAGATGATGTTGGACAGGTCGCGCTCGGACATCGTGTTCACGACATCCGCTGCCGTCGGCCCGGCGGCGCCCATGCGCATGTCCAGCGGGCCATCCTTCATGAAGGAAAAGCCGCGCTCGCCTTCATCGATCTGAAAGCTCGACACGCCGATATCCAGCACCACGCCGTCCACCGCATTGTGCCCGGCATTGACAACCAGGGCGTCCATTTCGCCAAACCGGCCGAGTAGCGGGGTCAGGCGCGGTGTTTCCAGCGCCAGTTTCTCGGCGCGCAGGATGGCATCAAGGTCGCGGTCAATCGCCATGACGCTGCACTTTGCCGCCTCAAGGATCGCCCGTGTATAGCCGCCGCCGCCAAACGTGCCGTCAACGATCAGGTCGCCATCCTGCGGCGCCAGCCATGTCAGCACTTCATCCATCATGACCGGTCTGTGGCCGGATGCAGGTGTGCGTGCTGCTGTGTGCCGTGCGCTCATCAGCCTTCGCTCCCGTCGACCAGTTTGGGGCCCATATAGTTTCCGGCGCCCTGCTGGTGCAGGACTTCGGAATAGGCCCGGCCGAAGGCGGCCAGGGTTTCAGGCGCCGCGGCGGCGGCTTCCATGGCGGCATTGAAGGCGGCGTGCTTTTCCGGGTTCCAGATCTGGAAACTGTCCATATTGCCGGCAAACTTGATCCGGCCGTCGAGTTCGGCAGCCTTGCAGAGCTCCTCGGGCAGCCTGATCCGGCCGGTTTCATCCATCTTCAGGTCGGCGGACCCGGCGATGATGCGGTTCACCAGTGCCTTGCGCACCTCTGATTGCGGGGCAAGGCGCGTCAGGGTCGCCCGGTACATGTTCATCAGGGCCTCGCCGCCACCCTCCAGGCAGCCTGAACCGTCGAGGGCCTGCCAGAGAAAAATCCGGGTGCCACCGCCAAGCGCGGCGCGAAAGGGCGCGGGGATGGACACCCGGCCTTTTGCATCAATAGCGCTCTCATAGGTGGAAACGAACACCCGCCAACCCTGTCTTTGTTATGCCTAAACCCCAGCATGGGTAAACCATGTGTAAATTCGGGATACCATGGGTATGAATGGGCCTCAATGGGCTGAGTGGGTGAATCCAAATATCCACAAGCGCGCCCTGAGAGAACATAAGTGGCACACACAGGGAACATGTCAGAACACGCACCTGGGCGGGCATGGGACGGCCCGATTTTGTCGTTCTGAATCAGTTGGTTGCAGATACCTGTTGTTGGAATACATCGCGCGCCGAAGTTGACTGCAAATTCGTGTCCTTGCGGCTGACATTACATCAAATCAATGTGCCGTCGCCCAACAGGTCATGATCTGTGCGACTGATTCCTTGCTCCGGGTAAAAAGAAAGCCGCGCGAATACACGCGGCCCGCAAGCAAAGCGCCCCCGACGCCAGGCGGCGGGGGCGCGAAGACGCTTGCATGTGGCAGCCCCCTCCCCTGTCAGGCAGGCTCGGCTTCCAGCGCGGTTTCCGCCGCCATGGTGCGGGCCACTGCATTGACGACCGCGCCAATGCGCAGGCCGGCCTGGATCTGATCGGTTGTCAGGCCACGCTTGCGCAGTTCGGCCTCGTGGGCATCAAGGCACATGCCGCAGCCATTCACCGCCGACACGGCCAGCGAGTAGAGCTCGAAATCGGCCTTCTCGATGCCCGGGGCGCCGATGACATTCATGCGCAGCTTGGCCGGCACGGTCTGGTAGGTCGCATTCGAGACCAGGTGCACGGCGCGGTAATAGACATTGTTCATGCCCATGATTGCGCTTGCCGCCTTGGCAGCCCTGATGGCGTCGTCGCTCAGCTTGCCACGGGCTTCGGCCTCAAGGCCGCGCAGCGTGTGCGGCTCGCCAACCGCATGGGCCGATGCCAGCATGCAGCCATATTTCTGCTGGTCGGTCAGGATGGTTTCATTCGCCAGTGAGCCAAGATTCAGCTTCAGGTCCTTGGCATAGTCCGGCAGCCTGGATTTCAGGGTATCAAGGGACATCGCGGTGTCCTTTCAGACGAATTGGTAAGAGGGTCGCGTCAGGGACCGGCCGGTATCGCCCGAAGACGCAGCGGCCAGCCCCTTTTCGCGCGGGTATGTGCAGGTCGCAGCCTAGGCGGCGATTTCCAGCGTGTTGCCGCCGACAGGGCGGTTGCATGGGCACAGTTCGTCAGTCTGCAGGGCGTCAAGCACGCGCAGCGTGTCGGACGGATTGCGGCCCACGTTCAGATTGGTGACATAGACGTGCTGGATCACATTGTGCGGATCGACAACGTAGGTCGCACGATAGGCAACGCCGGCATCTGGCTCGCGCACGCCAAGGCCGTCAACGAGCGAGCCATTGGTGTCAGCGAATTGCCAGATTGGCAGTTCTGCCAGGTCCGGATGTTCGCGGCGCCAGGCCAGCTTGACGAATTCATTGTCCGTCGAACCGCCGAGCACGACCGCGTCGCGATCCTCGAATTCGCCGCCGAGGCGCGCAAATTCCGCAATTTCGGTCGGGCAGACAAAGGTAAAGTCCTTCGGGTAGAAGAAGATGACCTTCCATTTGCCTTCAAAGCTGTCCTGCGTCAGCGTCTCGAATGCGCTTTCGCCGTTCTGTTCGTGTTGCATGAATTTCGGCTTCACGCCGGTGATTTCAAAATCGGGAAGTTTCTGGCCTATGCCAAGCATGGGAGGTCTCCTGGTGCAATGGGTGGTTGTGAAGGGCACGGTGAACGCCCGTCAGGCGTGCATGTGGGCCAGTTCGACCTAAAAGAAAAATTGATATTCTCTACACTTGGTATAGATACACTCTATGGCAATTCCGACCCTCCGACAGCTCCAGTTTCTCGCCGCACTCGGCGACACCGGCTCCTTCTCGCGCGCAGCTGAAGCCTGCCATGTCACGCAGCCAACCCTGTCGGCCGCGATCAAGGAACTCGAGGAGCTGCTCGGCGTCCGCCTTGCCGATCGGGAGGCCCGCGGTGCCCGCCTGACCCATGCCGGAGAACTGGCCGTCACCCGCGCCAGCGCCCTGCTGGCAGACGCCCATGCCCTGGTCCAGGTTGTCCAGAGCGCAGGCGCCATGCTGACCGGCCCGTTTCATCTCGGTGCCATCCCGACCATCGCGCCTTTCGTCCTGCCGCAAGTCGTCCGGTCCCTGTCAGACGCATATCCCAACCTCAAGCTTTACCTCCACGAGGACAAGACGACCCGCCTGATCGACCAGCTGCGGACCCGCACACTGGATGCCGCCCTGATCGGCCTGCCCTGGGATACGCCCGGCATCGAGACCCTGCCTTTGTTTGATGACGAATTCCTGTTTGCCTCATCCAACCAGCATCCGCTGGCCAGGAAGAACGGCCTGTCACCGGAGGATCTGGCCGGCGAAGACATTCTCCTGCTCGAAGACGGCCATTGCCTGCGCGATCATGCCCTGTCGATCTGCCGTTTCAATTCCGGTGACCATGCCGGACAGGTCGCCGCCACCTCGCTCGGCACACTGGTCAACATGGTTGCCGGCGGGCTGGGCGTGTCCCTCCTGCCCCGTCTCGCAATGGACCATGGCCTCGCGGTCAGCAATGACGTGGCCGTGCGGGCCTTCACGACACCGGTCATCGGCCGCCAGATCGGCATCGCCTGGAAAGCCGGCAGCCCGCGCGAAGCCGACGCCCGCAAGATCGGCGAACTGGTCAAGGCCGCCGTGAACTAGGATTGGGGCGGCAAGGTCTCGAACCTGGCCATGCCGGCCAGCGCTTTCACACTCTCCGTTTCATGCGCCGTCCAGATCTGCGCCTGGGGCAAGACCTCCGGATAAGGTGCATCAAGGCTTTCCGCCGTGATGTCGACAAGGCCCGGAAGATAGTCCGCCTCGAAGAACAGGTTCGTCCCGCAGGTTGCGCAGAATGACCTCATGACACCGTCGGAAGAGGCAAACCCTGTCACGCCCTTCCGGTCGCAGCGCAGACGGGCCTGTTCGAACATGACCCACCCGACCATGGGCGCTCCGGCCGATTTCCGGCAGGACGGGCAATGGCAGATGGCCGAAAAGTGCAGGGGCCCGTCCACCTCATAGCGCACCGCGCCGCACTGGCACCCGCCTCTGAACGTTTTCATCACGGTCCTCCTTGCCAAAAAACAAACAGACTGTATGTTTGTTAGAAAGTCAATCCTGTGAGGCTGATGATGAGGACGAATGCCCGGCGCAGCGATGAGTCCAGACGCGCCCTGATTGCGGCTGCCCGCGACCTGTTCGGCACGCTCGGCTACGGCGCGACAAGTACGCCAGCCATTGCCCGGGCCGCAGGCGTGTCGCGCGGCGCGCTCTACCATCACTTTGCCGACAAGGCGGCCCTTTTCACCGCAGTTGTCGAGGCAGAATACAGGCGTGTGGAAGGTGAGATCGAGCAGGATCCCGAAACGATCAGCGATACGCTCGAAATGCTGGTTGAAGGCGGCGAACGGTTCATTGCCGCCATGAATGATCCGGCGTCACGCCAGATCCTGCTGGTCGATGGCCCGGCCGTACTCGGCGCCGGCCAGCTCCTTGCGTTTGACCGCCAGACCACATCCCACAGCCTGCTCGCCGGCATCATGTCCGCGCAGGAGGCAGGCCGCTTGCCCGGCGACATTCCTGCCGATGCCCTCGCCTCGATGATGAGCGGTGCCTATGACCGGGCCGTGCTGGACGGTTTCGGCGAAAGCGATGAAGGCCGCCTCGCCATCCTTCACGCGATCCGCAGCCTCTGGTTCGGCCTGTCCCGGCTCGCATGAAAAAGCCCTGCCGCGCAGGACGCGGCAGGGCTTTTTGTCAAATGTGATCAGGCCGGGCCCTAGCCCGCTTCGCGTTCGCCGCGTACGTCGAGATCGTATTCGCGCACCTTGCGGTACAGGGTCGAACGGCCAATGCCGAGACGGCGGGAGACTTCGCTCATGTGCCCCTCATAGAAGTCGATCGCGTATTGAAGGATATCATGCTCGATATCCGTCAGTGTACGCAGTTCACCATGCGCATCGGTGATGCTGACCGGGCTGCTGACCGCTTCGGCGTCATTGGCGGCGGGCAGCGCCGTCGGCACGGCATTCGCCGCAACCGGAACGGCAGGCGCCGCCGGAAGACTTGCAATGTCCGGCATCTGGCCGGAAATCTGCGGGAAGTCCTGCGGCTGCAGAAGGTCGCCATCGCACAGCACCACTGCGCGGAAGACGGCATTTTCCAGCTGGCGCACGTTACCCGGCCAGTCAAACGCATACAGCATCTTCAGCGTGTCATCTGCCGCGCCGGACACTTTCGTGCCTTCGCTCGCATTGAAGCGCGTGATGAAATGCTCGACCAGGGCCGGAATGTCATCCCGGCGCTCGCGCAGGCTCGGCATGTCCACCGGGAACACGTTGAGACGATAGAACAGGTCTTCGCGGAACGTGCCTTCGGCCACCTGCGCGGCAAGGTCGCGATTGGTCGCGGAAATGATGCGCACGTCCACCTTGGTCGGGCGGCGCGCTCCCACCGCGTCCACCTCCCCTTCCTGGAGCGCACGGAGCAGTTTCACCTGCGCGTCCAGTGGCAGCTCGCCCACTTCATCAAGGAACAGCGTGCCGCCATCGGCCTCGACAAACTTGCCCGGCGATTTGGAAACGGCGCCGGTAAAGGCCCCCTTCTCATGTCCGAACAGGATCGATTCAACCAGGTTTTCGGGAATGGCGCCGCAGTTCACCGTCACGAACGGCTTGCCCGAGCGGCCCGAGGCGCCCTGGATACAGCGCGCGACGACTTCCTTGCCGACGCCGCTTTCACCGAGGATCAGAACCGGGATGTCCGAAACCGCCGCGCGCTCGGCCATGCGGATCACCTGGCGCATCGGCGCGGCCGAGGCGATCATGTCGTCAAAGCTCATGCCGCCTTCGGCCTTGCGCGACAGGCGTTTCACTTCACCGGTCAGCGACTGCATCTTCAGGGCGTTGCGGATCGACACGACCACGCGCTCGGGATTGGCGGGCTTCACGATGAAGTCCACCGCGCCGCGCCGCATCGACTGAACGATTGTGTCGATGCCGCTGGTCGCGGTCAGCATGATGACCGGCAGGTCGGGCCGCTTGGTGGCGAGACGGTCGAGCGTGTCGAGACCGGACAGGCCCGGCATGGTCAGGTCCAGCAGGACGACATCGACACCGTCCTTGGCATCTGCTGCCACGGCAATGCCGGTCTCGCCATCCGGCGCGGTGCGGCAGGCAAAGCCCGCTTTCTCCACGGCGGCCTGCAGCAGGCGGCGCTGTGTCGGATCGTCATCAATAACCAGAACGGTCTTCGCCATCATCTTACCCTTGTTCGTGGCCGGAGGGTCTCGAATGCCCCGCCGTGCCGGTACTCACTGGAGCAATATGGAACAAGCAGCGTCCCACATCGCGACGCCCCGTTCTGACACAATGGGATGACGGTCCCGTTGAAGTGATCGATCAAATTTCAGGTGAATTTTGTAAGCGCTGCCCCACGGGGCAGGTCTCAGTGCGGCGCCGTCTCGGTCGCCACCATGCGTTCAAAGTCTGCATCATCCAGGCGCTGCACGAAGCGCACACCGACCAGTTCGTCATGCTGCCAGCGCCGTTCGCAGACAAGGCGCATCGAGACGGATCCGCCCCGTCCATGCACGAACAGGAAAAACTCACGCGGCAGGTCCGGCTGCAGTGCGCCTTCGCCAAAGGTCAGCTTGGCGCCCGAGGGCGACATGTCCAGGATGGAGATATCCCGCGACGCGCTGAGATCAGGCCACACGATACGTCCCGGCCGATAGGCCTGGACGCGCGGTTCGGACCGGCGCATCTCCATCTGGACCCATTTGAACCCAGCCTGCAATTTGGACGTGAATCTGCTCATGCCTCATTTATGAAGCGACCGGGTAAACCGATTGCAAACGAAAACGGGCGAATTCATCATCGCCGCACGACCCGGCAACAGGTGTGCGAAGAGTGATTGAGCTTGCGCCCGAAATGTGTAATACAGCCTTTATCGACTTCGAACTTGTGTCGGATAACTCGCAACTAAGGCCGTGCTCTGCGCCGCTGCAAGACCGACTTCTCCCCACAAAATCCGAGATTGATCACGTGCGCGCAACTCCGCATGCCCGTGAATTTTTTTAGACCAGGTAAGATCTATGTCCACAGGAACTGTTAAGTGGTTCAACAGCCAAAAAGGCTTTGGCTTCATTCAACCCGACGCCGGCGGCGCTGATGTGTTTGTTCACATCTCTGCAGTCGAGCGCGCTGGCTTGGCCACCCTCAACGACGGCCAGAAAGTCAGCTACGAGCTCGAAAAAGACGCTCGCAGCGGCAAGATGTCGGCTGGCCAGCTGGCCTCCGCCTAGAAGCCTTTAGGCCCCCGCGAACGCCGCGAGAGCCACACAATCCTGAAGCCCCCGTCCCGTAAGGTGCGGGGGTTTTTATTTGCGCCATGTTCTGGTCCCTTATTCGGGCCCTTTATTCTGGAATGTCGCTGACAGGCAGGCGCGTCGCGCGCCGCGTGGCGAAATGATCCTCGAACGCAATCCCCAGGCACGACCCGATAATCGCCACCGCCCCGACCCAGACCTGCCATCCCGGAATCTCGGCAAAGAACACGATCCCGAACACCGCGCTCCAGATCAGCGCCGTGTATTCAATCGGCGCCAGCAATTGCGCCCGCGCCCGCGCATAGGCCAGCGTCATCAGGTACCAGACCGAATAGCCAAGCGCCCCGAGCAGCGCGAAGACCGGCATGTCCGCCATGTCCACCGGCCCCGCCAGTCCGAACAGGACAGGCGACATGCACAGCGCCGGGACCGCATTCGTGAACAGGGCAATCGTTGTCGCATCCTCGCGCACCGCCCTCAGGCGCAGCAGCACCAGCACCACCGCATACAGCATGGCCGACGTAAAGCCCGCCGCCACGCCCAGCCACCGCCCGTCATCGCCTCCCGTCCCCGTGCCGCCGCTGACCGCAAAGGCCGCCCCGGCAAAACCCACAAGCGTAATCGCGAACGCGCGCAGCGACACCGCCTCGCCCAGCACAACCCGCGCCACGAAGGGCACCATCAGCGCCGCCGTGAAACCGATAATCGTCGCCTCGGCCAGCGCCAGCCGCGTCAGGGCAAAAAAGAACAGGATTGCGCTGACCAGCTGCACCACGCCGCGCATCGCATGGAAGCGTATCGCCTCGCCGCGCGGCATCGCCCGGCGCTGCGCCAGGAACACTGCCGCCGCAATCATCGCCCCGAACAGGAACCGCCAAGCGACCAGCTGCATCAGGCCAGCTTCCGGGGCCGTGCCCTTCACCAGCGCATCAATGCCCGACCCCATGCCAATGGCCAGGACCACGATCAATAGCGGGGCAGACAGGAGACGCGCAATCATGCGCGCAGCTAATCAGCGCCGCGCGCGAAGTCCACCATTCCCGCGCGTCCGCTGCGCGCCGGTTCAGCCCGCCCGCAGGAAGGCGCCCGGATCAGGGTGCATTGCCCGGTGCAGGATGTCGGCAAATTGCGTCTCGCTCAGCGCCTCGGCAAACCGCACGCCCACCACGTCTCCCACCTGCCAGCGCTTCTCGCAGGTCTGCCGGATCGGCGGGGCATCTGCCCCCGCTTCCAGCAGCAGGTAGAAGGCGCGCGGCGCCTCTGCCTGGCCCGACAGGCGCAGGCACGCGCCGCGCACCGACACGTCCCGCACCGTGACATCCCAGGTCTCGCTCAGACTGGCCAGCACGACCCGTGCCGGTGAATCGATCGTGGCGCGAGGCACTTCCCGCTTGTTCTCGAATTGCGTCATCCTGGTCTCCACCCGTAAAGCCCCCGTCGAGCTCCCCCAAATCTACTCCGCCCCCCTTGGCCAAACCTCTCAAAAACCGGGTGAATTTTCAGGGTTCCAGCAGGGAGCGGTTAACCGGGATGGGGGGAGCAAAGCGAAGAATGGGAATAGGTAGCTACCGGCTAGCTTTCCTCTCAAGCGACAGTTCTTCAACAGAAACATCTCGACGGTGATGCTGAACGCTAGTCCTATGGGCACCCAACTCAGGTGAAAGGGATGAGAAAGTGGCGAAAGGGATTTTCGTTCATCGAGCGGATTCGATATACGATGACGCCCCTGAAGAAAGATACCAGTTCCCCAAACGATACCTCAACCGCGCGAAGCACTTTGAGGGAGATTGGATCGCCTATTATGAGCCCAGAGGCGGTGGCGGTCGTATGGGTTACAATGCAATTGCACAAGTCGCTGAGATTATCACTGATCCTTCGGCAGAAGGTATGTATCTCGCTTTGATCGAGCCAGGCACATACATGCCCCTAGAAACTTTTGTTCCCTATCACTCTGAACTGGGGTTTCTCGAATCAGATTTGCAGCAGACTGACGGGCGACTAAATGGCGGACTAATTCAGTGGGCAATTCGCCCAATATCAGAGCTGGATTTCAATCGAATTCTGGCGCGAGGATTGGCACCGGAAAACCTATTGCCACGGGTCGATGATCCTGAAGCGAAGGGATCGGTCGGATTCGAAGATGTTCCTGCGCCATTTGAATTCGACTTTGATCGAGACCGGATTGAGACGATTACAAACAGACTCGTCCGAAACCGCGTCTTTCGTCGAATAGTTCTCGATGCTTATGATCGACGCTGCGCATTTACAGGCTTGCAACTCATTAATGGTGGCGGCCGAGCTGAAGTGGAAGCCGCGCACATTAAAGGTGTGGCCGAAAAAGGCCCCGACATCATTACAAATGGAATTGCGCTGTCCGGAACAGTCCATTGGATGTTTGACAGAGGCCTGCTCTCATTGAGCGACGAGTATGAGATCCTCGTTTCACGTCAGATCAACAACAGAGACCAGATTGAGAACCTCATTCATCCTTCGCGAAAGGCGATCGTTCCCGAAAACCCAAATCATCGTCCACATCCGAAATATCTCGAGTGGCATCGCAAGAGGTTCAAAAATTGACTCTGACCGTTCATGTCAGCAGTGACAGCAAACAAACCAAGAACACCCTAGACACTCCCCCTGCCCCGCGCCATATCTCTCGGCATGGCCCGCTCCACCTCCAAATCCTCCGCAAAAGGCGTCTCTGAAGCCCCGTCCGTGTTCACGCTGGACGGTCCGGCGCAGGGCGCCATCGAGACGCTCGCCCCGTCGATCTGGACGCCCCACCGGCCGGAGCGCGAATGGGACAAGCTGGAGGGCGGCAAGCGCTTCAAGGTCCACGCGCCCTACGAGCCCGCCGGCGACCAGGCCACCGCCATTCCCGAACTCGTCGAGGGCATCCAGGCCGGCGAGCGCGACCAGGTCCTGCTCGGCGCGACCGGCACCGGCAAGACCTTCACCATGGCCAAGATCATCGAGGCGACCCAGCGCCCCGCCCTCATCCTCGCCCCCAACAAGACGCTCGCCGCCCAGCTCTATGGCGAGTTCAAGTCCTTCTTTCCCGAGAACAGCGTCGAATATTTCGTCTCGTACTATGACTATTACCAGCCGGAGGCCTATGTACCCCGCGCCGACCTTTATATCGAGAAGGAATCCTCCATCAACGAGGCCATCGACCGGATGCGCCACTCGGCCACCCGTGCCATTCTCGAGCGCGATGACGTGATCATCGTCGCCTCCGTCTCATGCATCTACGGCATCGGCTCGGTGGAAACCTATACGAGCATGACCTTCAAGCTCACGCCCGGCGACCTGATCGGCCCGCGTGCCGTCGCAGAGCGCCTCGTCGCCAACCAGTACACGCGCAACGACATTGCCTTCACGCGCGGCACGTTCCGCATCAAGGGCGATGTCGTCGACATCTTCCCCGCCCACTATGAGGACCGCGCCTGGAAGCTCTCCTTCTTCGGCGACGAGCTGGAATCGATCACCGAGTTCGACCCACTCACCGGCGCGAAGATCCAGTCCCTCCCCGCCATCAAGATCTACGCCAACAGCCACTATGTGACGCCCCGCCCGACGCTCCAGCAGGCGACCGAGAAGATCAAGGCCGAGCTGAAGGCCACGATCGCCCATTTCGAGAAACACGGCAAACTGCTCGAGGCCCAGCGCATCCAGCAGCGCTGCCAGTATGACATCGAGATGCTGCAGGCCACTGGCTCCTGCAACGGCATCGAGAATTACAGCCGCTACCTCACCGGCCGCAAGCCCGGCGAGCCACCGCCGACCATGTTCGAATACCTGCCCGACAATGCCCTCGTTTTCTGCGACGAGAGCCACCAGACCGTTCCGCAGATCGGCGCCATGTTCAAGGGCGACTTCAGCCGCAAGTCCACGCTTGCCGAATATGGCTTCCGCCTGCCCTCCTGCATGGACAACCGCCCCCTCAAGTTCGAGGAATGGGATGCCATGCGCCCGCAGACGGTCCATGTCTCGGCCACGCCCGGCAAGTGGGAAATGGAGCGCACCGGCGGCGTCTTCACGGAGCAGGTCATCCGCCCCACCGGCCTGATCGACCCGCCCGTCGAGGTCCGCCCCGTCTCGAAGGACGGCGCCAACCAGGTCGATGATGTCATGGCAGAGGTCAAGGCGGTCGCGGCGAAAGGCTTCCGTTCACTGATCACCACGCTGACCAAGAAAATGTCGGAAGACCTCACGGAATTCCTCCACGAAAACGGTGTGCGCGTGCGCTATATGCATTCCGACATCGACACGATCGAGCGCATCGAGATCATCCGCGACCTGCGCCTCGGCGTGTTCGATGTTCTGGTCGGCATCAACCTCCTGCGCGAGGGACTCGACATTCCCGAATGCGCCTTTGTCGGCATTCTCGATGCAGACAAGGAGGGCTTCCTGCGCTCCGAGACCAGCCTTGTGCAGACCATCGGGCGCGCCGCGCGCAATTCAGAGGCCCGCGTCATCCTCTATGCTGACCGCATCACCGGCAGCATGGAACGCGCCATGGAGGAAACCGCCCGCCGCCGCGCCAAGCAGGAAGCCCACAATCTGGAACACGGCATCACGCCCACTACGATCATCCGCGGCGTGCAGGACATTCTCGGCGAGCTCGGCGAGAAACCCGGCACCAAATCCCGCGCCCGCCGTGAGCGCGACAAGGGCCTCGCCGAAGAAAAAGCCTTGCCACTTGCCGGCGAGCCCGGCCACAACCTCAAATCAGTGATCGCGGATACAGAAAAGCGGATGCGCGAAGCCGCCGCCAACCTGGAGTTCGAACAGGCCGCCAAGCTCCGCGACGAGCTGAAACGGCTGCGGGAATTGGATTTGGGGATATGATCAACTGTGCACACAGTGCCAGAAGATGCTCACCAGGGTTGAGCGCCTGATTTCAACGAAATTGCCAGCAGTTTGCGTCGCTGTCATCGTGTTCTGTTTTGTGTTCGAAGCGCTCGATAGCGCTGATCAGCATGTAATCAGGCTGAATCAATTCATGAGTTTGTTCAGTGTTAGGTCTAATTTCTTTCTCGCCATCTTTATCTCATTCCTCTGCCATTACCTCGTCGTGTCCGTTCCAGAAAGCAGACGTCGGAAAGGTATCGACGCGACCCTTTCATTTCAGTGCAGACGCATTGACCTGAGCAATTGTCTCCGGGAGGCATAGGTCGTTGCGGTTTTCAACATGGCGTTCAGCCTGACGAGTATTCTCCTGGCCACAGCAAACCCGGCTTCCCCATCGCGCGGTGGTAGCCCCCCGCTTGCCTCCAAGTTGAGACGCGCGACAGGCTGGCGGCCGATCCAGCCGAGAACCAGCCGGAAGCCCGCAGCATCCTTTATAAACTAACGGTGTGCGCCATCAGGGTGAAGGTGAACATCAGGCGTGTCTTTCGAACCGACCGCGCCGTTGGTCATCTTGGTCAACTTTCCTGCCTCTGCATGTCATGCGGGCCTTAGAGCCCCTGTATCCGTTCAGGCCGATGGGAAAGATGATGGATGGGCGGGCGCTGTCCACGCAACTCCCCCACCGGACCCACCACCCCCTCTTCCCCATCCAGGCCCTTACCGCTGCCGCGCATCCGTTCATGCTTCGTATCGGCGTGCGCCGCAGCAAATTCACACCTGTCGCAAAACTGTGGAATTCCTCCCGTGAATGGCGAATTTTTCATTTACATGGACTCGACTCAGGGGAGTTTTGGTGAGATCGTTTCGGTAAGCCGACGAGATGCAGCGGGGAGCACACCCCGACAGCGCGGCGGCCAAGTACATCGCACCCGGACGAAGCCGGGCCAGGAGCAAGACGGTGAGAACCGTGGCGCAAAAGGCAAGGTGGAGGCGACGGGACAAAGCAGGCGATGTCCATGAGATGGGGAGCTAGAACCCCGGACCGAGGAGCCCTAGACCGTGACCGGGGCGCGATCCGAAACACGGGACCAAGCGGAATTCGCAAGGATTCCAGGCGGTCAGGTCTGACCTTCACCCCTGGGTGATGGATGGCCTCGGAAAAGGAGCTGGGCGCCCGCAAGGGCGACCAACCGGATCCGAAAACGGGTGACAGGAGAACCGCTTCGGCGGAACAAATGGACCCGAGGTCAGTCGATGACCGACGACGAGTGCTAGCACATAGTCTCGGTAGTCCGATTCGATGAACCAGAGAAGGCGCGATCTCTCGGGATCGCGCCTTTTTTTGTTATGGGGCCAGGATTTTGTTCGAAAGGCGATCCTTTCCAAGGATGCGGACTGATCCTCCTCCTGCAAACGGGCTTGTGAGGGCAGGCGATTTCACCGCAATGGCCCAAAAAGGCGTGGGGGTCAGCCCAGCCCCACCACCGCCCCCGCCACCAGGTACAGCACCACCGCGATCCCGCCCGTTACCAGGGCATAGGGCATCTGTGTGCGCACATGGTCGATATGGTCGCATCCGGCGGCCAGCGAGGCGATAATCGTCGTGTCGGAGATCGGCGAGCAATGGTCACCGAACACGCCGCCACCGATCACCGCCGCCAGCACCAGCGAGGGCGGCAGTCCGAGCGCAATGGCCAGCGGCATGGCAATCGGGATCATGATGCCATAAGTGCCCCAGCTCGTGCCGGTCATGAAGGCCGTCACGCCCGCCACAACAAACAGAACCGCCGGCACAACCATCGGCGCCACAAACGCCTCCGCGACACTCGCCATGAACGCGCCCGTGCCCAGCACGCGCAGGCTGTCGCCCAGTGCGATGGACAGGAACAGGATCGCCACAACCGGCACCATTTCGGAAATGCCCGCAAAGCCGCGTTCCTGCAGGGCGCCCTTCGGAAACGCCCTGCCCGCCATCAGCAGAGCCGCCGCCACCAGCATGGCGAGGCATACTGCCCACAGGATCGACTGGCTGCCATTGCCCGCCAGGATATTGCCATTGCCGGTCCAGGCCATGAAGGCCAGCGCACCGGCGATCATCACCAGCAGCGGCAGCCACATGTAGATCGCCCGCGTCGGCGCCACTGCCTCTGCGTCCTCTGCCATCACGGCCCGGCTGGATGCCGTCTTCATCGGCCCGAACACGCGGCCCGTGAACACGGTGAGGTAGACCCCCGCCAGCGTCAGCAGCGCATAGAAGTTCCAGCCGATCGTGCCTGCCACGACGCCAATCGGGCTCTCAAATCCATACGGCTCCACCAGGCCGAGCGCATAGGCGCCCCAGCCGTTCAGCAGGATCAGCGCGCTGACCGGCGCAGAGGTGGAATCGATGATATAGGCGAGGCGTTCGCGCGACAGGCCGTGCGCGTCAAACAGGCGCTGTCCCAGCACGCCGCTGCTCAGCAGGCTGACATTGGTTTCCACGAAAATCGCCGTTCCCGCCAGTGCGGGGGCGAGGGCCGCCCGGCGCGGCGTGGAGACGAGGCCCCGCTTCATCAGGCCGCTCACCAGCGCCTCCACACCGCCACTGTCGCGCATCCAGGCGATCAGCGCACCGATCAGCAGGCAGAAAAGCAGCACGCGCGAATTGCCCGCGCTCTCGAATACGGCGGCGGCCCGGTCCACTGCCCCGAGCGCGCCCAGCCCCGGATTGAGCCCCGCAATCAGCGTCTCGGACATGACCAGCGCCAGTCCCAGCGCCGCATACACATTGCGCGTCAGCATGGCGACAATGATCGCCAGTACCGGCGGCAGGACAGTCAGGATATCCAGGGCTCAGCCTCCCATTGGTAAAGGCTGCCAGACTAAGCCGATCTGTCGCCAAAAGCCCAGCCCAACATTGCGGCGCAGCGGCGAAGCGCAGGGATCGGTCAAATTCCATCGAACCCGAACACGAAATCTAAGCCATCATGCTTTAGGCCGATCCGGACAATGCGCAGCGCATGCCGGACATGACATGAACGAAGACATATCCACCCGCAAATTCTGGCGCAACCAGGCCAGGCTCAGTGCGATTGTTGTATTTGCCTCGGTTTCCTTGTCATTGCTGCTGGTCTGGCTTTCACTCGGTGACCTGCCGCCGGACGGGCGCGTGGTCGCGTTGTGGCTCGGCTTCGCCATTCCAGCTGTCGTGTCCCCCGTCGCCATGGTCTATGTCACATTCCAGAACCTGCGTAATCATCGCCTTCACCAGCGCGTTCATCGCCTCGCCAATAGCGATGACCTGACCGGCCTTGCCAACCGGCGCTGTTTCACGCGCCGCGGCACGCTGCGCCTGGCGGAAGCCGCCCACACCCAGCCGACCGACCAGCAGACAGCCCTCCTCCTCGCCGACATTGACTGGTTCAAGCGCGTCAATGATACCTATGGCCACGAAGCGGGCGATGACGTTCTCAGCCAGGTCGCCCAGGCGCTGATCCATGCCGCGCCGGCCGATGCCCTGATCGCGCGCCTTGGCGGCGAGGAATTCACTGTCATGTGCGACGTGTCCGGGCCGGATGAGCTTAACCGGCTTGCCGAGCGGCTGCGCCAGGCTGTCGAGGCCACGCATATTGTCTATCGTGGCGATGTCATCCAGGTGACGATCAGCGTGGGTCTCGCAATCGCCCGGCGCTGCGATACCCTGTCCACCTTCCTCAGCCGCGCGGACAAGGCGCTCTATGATGCCAAGGATCGCGGCCGCAACCGCTTCGCGCTGGCGGCCTGACAGAAAGAAAGGCCCCGGCCTGCCTTTATCTGGAAGCGGAGGGCGTATGACGTTGCCCGAAGTTCCCCGCCGCGCCGCATTGAAGCGCAGCGATCGGTCAAATTCCATCGAACTCTGGCAGTTTTCGTAAGCCAATCACCAATAGAATGCCGGAAAACTGATAAACCGTCAGGATACCGCGATCATGCAAGACATCAAAAAGCGGTTCTGGAAGCAGCAGATCCGTCTCATCATCATCGTCCTTGCCGGGGCGATCGGATCGACGATGCTCGGCGCATGGCTGACAAGTGCCCATCTCGACCCGGCTGCCCGCGCCCAGACGGTGTTCACCTCCGCCCTGATGTCAGCGATCGTCGCGTCGCTCCTGCTCGCCTACACGCTCCGCCAGACCATGCGTTACCTCCGCCTTCATCTCAAGGTGCGCCACATGGCCAATTGCGACGACCTGACCGGCCTTGCCAATCGCCGCAGCTTCACCGAGCAGGCAACGGCCCGCCTTGCCGTGGCCGCGTCGGTCAAGATCGGCCTCCTCCTTGTCGACATTGACTGGTTCAAGCGCGTCAATGACACGTTCGGCCACGAGGCCGGTGACGAAACCCTGGTCCACATGGCCAACACGCTGGTCCATGCGGCACCTGAAGGCGCCCTTGTCGCGCGCCTCGGCGGTGAGGAATTCACAATCCTCTGCACGATCGAAAACGAAAGCCAGCTCAAGGACATCGCTGAAACCGTGCGCAGGGCCGGGGAAGCGGCCGGCTTCATCTATCGCGGCGACCCTATCGGCGTGACGATCAGCCTCGGCCTCTCGGTCGCCCGGCCCGGCGATACGCTGTCCACGCTTCTCAACCGCGCCGATCGGGCGCTGTATGATGCCAAGAACCGCGGCCGCAACCGTTTCGCCCTCGCGGCCTGACAAAAAGGAAAGACCCCGGCTTTCGCCAGGGCCTGCCCTTATCCTGAAGCGGAAGGGGTATTACGCTTCAGGATTATTCGTCGTCCGTCATCGCGTCGCCGGCGTCATCCGCGGCGTCTTCGATCGCGTCACCTGCTGCATCCAGGCGGTCTTCGACGGTCGGCTTGCCATAGTCTTCCGAAGCCGCCTTTTTCCAGGCCGCGAATTCAGCCGCCGACAATTGGGCATCGCCATTGACGTCCCAGTCGGCAAAGGATTTTGCCGAGACGTCAGGCTTGTGCGCCTGGACTTCTTCAATGGTCAGAAAGCCGTCGGCATTGGCGTCGATATCGGCCATGGCCACATCTTCTCCAGCGAAGGCAGGGGTGGCCATCAGCGTGGCAATGGCAGCGAATGCAAATGTCTTCTTCATGGTGTCTACTCCGTTTGACATCCTGCCCAACGGGCCGATGCCCGGACAGGTGCGAGTACAATCCCACCATGGCCATCGCGTTCCCAACCTGTCTGAATGCTAAGACTCCGGGCGAAAATGTGGCAGACCGGGGCGCCCTGCCCCAGGACATGTCGCGCATGAAAAAAGCCGCCTGCAACGCACTTGCAGGCGGCTTCTCTCTTCCCCCCGGTCCGGCCGTCCGGCTTGCTAAAAGCTGAGCGGCGATTCTTCCGGTGCCTCAGGCGTCGCCTCTGGCTCCGGCATGTTCTCGTCGACGGTTTCATCCTGCGGCGCCGGCGCAGCCGACGCTGTGTTGCAGCAGCGCACCTGCATTTCCAGCACGCGATCATTGAAGCGGCACTTCTCGTCATTGATCTCGCGCAGGAAGGACAGGCCGCCGGCGCGTGTCGTGTAGCGCGTCTGCGTACAGCTGGTCAGCGTATAGCCCGGGCGGCATGTGCCGGTGTCGGTCTTCTGGACGGTGCGCGTTTCGCAGACCATTTCGTCCGTCCTGGACATTGCCTCCTCGGCGCGCTGCATCGCCGCGTCGGCCGTGGCCTGCGCCTGCGCGGCCGCACTCGCGGCACTGTCGGCAACGCCGCGCGCATCCGACAGGCGCATGTCAGTGTCGGACAGCGCGGTGGACTGCCCGTCAATCTCGACCTTCAGGCGGCACACGTTTTCCTGCGCCTTGTCGGGATTGGCGCAATAGTCGGCCACGCTCATTTCCTGGGGGATCAGGTTCTGGCACCCTGCCAGGCCCATGGCCAGCAGTGTGCCGGCAGCGAGTTTCGCTATACGCATTGTAACCTCCGCGTTTCGTTCGGGACCCATTAATGGCGCCCGAAGCGGAAGGGTCAACGCGACTCACGTAATGCGGGAATCAGGCTTTCAGCTTGTAGCCGACCTTGAACATCCACCACACGGCCGCCGTGGACAGGACAGACAACACGCCCGTCACCCACAGGCCCGTCACGATCGAGCTGTTCGCCACCCCGATGAAGCCATAGCGGAACCCGTCAATCATGTAGAAGAACGGGTCGATCAGTGCGAGCGTCAGGAAGGGCTCCTGCATCACCTTGATGTCGTAGAACGTGCCGGACAGGAATGTCAGCGGAACGATGACGAAATTGGTCACGGCCGACAGATGGTCGAACTTGTCGGCCCATATCCCGCCCATCGCGCCCAGCGCGCCGAGAATGATCGCCGCCGTCAGGCTGAACCAGACAATCGGCCAGACATGCACCACTGACAGGTTCGCCAGCCCGCTCAGCTGGATGCCGAGGGCCGAGATCACGGCCACGATAACACCGCGCGTAATCGCGCCGCCCAGGAAGCCGGCGGTCAGCTCAAGCGGTGAAAGCGGCGGCATCAGGAAGTCGACATGCGTCGCGTTGAACTTTGCCTGCACCAGGCTGGAACTCGTATTCTGGAAGGCGTTCTGCAGGATCGCCATGATCACCAGGCCAGGCGCCAGGAAGTCATTATAGTTCAGGCCCTCGAAATCGCCGGTCAGGCGGCCACGGTCGCCGAAGGCCAGCTTGAACACCGTCATGAACAGCAGTGTCGTCACCACGGGGGCAAACACGGTCTGCATCCACACTTTCATGAAGCGACCGACTTCGCGTTTGTACAGGGTCCACAGGCCCAGGCTGTTCACCGCGCCATACTGGCGGATCGGCCTGAGACCGGATTGCGGACTGGAAGAAGCGGTGGAATTCGCGATTGCGGGTTTGGCGGCAGGGCTGATGTCTGTCATGCGGTGTATCTAATGCGCTGCGGCCCGATGAGCGAGGGGCAGGCAGCGACTTTTTTCGCCTTTGCCCGCTTTTTGGGCCACCCTGAACAAACCGCGACTCGCAAGACACAATATATGGAAAGCCTGTGGAAAGCTAAGTCTGCATGTTGTGTTTCATTTCGGTCCTGATACGATATCTAGGTGCTGAGAGAGATAGCGCGTAACTGCTGTCACAACATATAGGGGCTAACGGGACCGCGTATCGGGCCTGGAACCCAGAGCTGGGAGACCTCAATCCATGTCATGGACCGATGAACGGGTAAATGTGCTCAAAAAACTCTGGGCAGAGGGCCATTCGGCCTCCCAGATTGCCAAGCAATTGGGCGGCGTCACCCGCAATGCCGTGATCGGCAAGGTGCACCGCCTTGGCCTGTCCGGGCGCGCCACGCCGTCCCGCCCTGTCAAGCGCCCGCCGCGCCTGGCCCGGCCGAAGCCGCGTCTCATGCCGGATGGCACGGTCACGATGCCAACACCGGCCGTTACGGCCCCCGCCGAACAGGCAAGGCCTGTCGAGCGCACGGCAATGATCTCGCCCCTTCCTCCGCTCAAGCAGGCCGATGGCGGCGCCGCCACCATCCTCACGCTGCGCGATTCAATGTGCAAATGGCCGATCGGTGATCCTGCCGACCCGAAATTCGCCTTTTGCGGCCGCAAGTCCGATTGCGGACCCTACTGCAGCGAGCATGCAAAAGTGGCATTCCAGCCCGCCCGCAAACGCGACACCAAGAAAAGCCAGTATGATTATGTGCGCCGCATCGCCGGCTGACCCCAGACGGTAAAAAAGCGGCGAACAGGAAAGCCCCCGGAGTTATTCTTCGGGGGCTTTTTCTGTGAGCGGTGCAGGATCGCCGGTCCCGGCCGTCTCGATCCGCACGAGCAGGGCTTCGGATGATTTGAGGTGCAGGTCCTGCTGCGGGAACGGAATTTCGATCCCGTGGCGCTCAAGTGCAGAATGCAGCGCCCAATTGTAATCTGCCGTCACCTTGGCCGGCTTCTTGACCGCCTCTTCGGTGAGCCAGACCACGAGTTCGAAATCGAGGCTGGAATCGCCGAAACCGGTCAGCCAGACCTGCGGCATGCGTGGCCCCATATTCTCCAGCGTCCAGGGTACTTCGGCAGCCGCTTCCATGCCCGCCTTGCGGACGATTTCCTTGTCGGTCCCGTAGGCCACGCCGAACTTGATATGCGTGCGGCGGCGCGCATCGCGCAGGGTCCAGTTGATCACCTGCGCCTTGATGAATTCCTCGTTCGGCACAAGGATGTCGACATTATCGTTCGTCGTGACCAGCGTGGAGCGGATGTTGATCTCGTTGACGAGGCCGGTCACGCCCGATTGCAGCTCGATAAAGTCACCCACCTTCACCGATTTCTCCATCAGGATGATGATGCCGGAGATGAAGTTGGAGAAGATCGACTGGAGACCGAAGCCAATACCGACGCCGAGGGCACCGGAGAAGATTGTCAGCGCGCTCAGGTTCACACCGACCGTCTGCAGGGCGATGGCAATCGCCGCGACCATCAGCGCGACATTCGCCACCTGTCCGAGCAGGCCGGCCATGGACGGGTTGAGCCGGCTGTTCGACCTTAGCCGTGACTGCGCGGTCATACCGGCAATTCGCCCCACCCAGAGCGCAATGATCGCAATCACCAGGCTCGTCAGGATCCGCCAGGCCGATATCGAGTTCTTGCCAACCGGTATCTGGAATTCGTTCAGGGCCGTCACGGTCGGCTCGAGCCAGTGGAGAATGTAGAGCGCCGCCACGGTCCAGGCGATCACGGCGATCATGCGCGTCAGCAGGCTCTTTTTCATGTGGGATGTGAGCAGCCTGATAATGATCCAGGCATTCAGCAGGCTGGCAGCGATACGCAGGCCTTCATTGGGCAGGTCGGCAAGCGCAAATCCGCCGACGGCCGCCCAGATGAAGACGACACTGATCAGCGGCCACATCACGCTCGCGATCGACAGGTAGATCCGGGCCAGCGCATCCGGGCGGCCACGGTTCTCGGCGGCGGCATGCAACCGCCTGTTCGGCAGGCGCGACAGCAGGAATCCGGCCACGCCGGCCGCAGCGATGATCCCCAATTGCCACAGTGTCGCGATCGAAAGCGCCTGCTCCAGTATGGCCTGGAACCAGATTGTCAGGTTGTCAAAGATCGTCCCGACCTGTTCGGCCACTGCCTCGGTATCAATCTCGATGTCTTCTGGATTCATGATCTGCCCTTACAGCCACTTCATCAGCCTGAACAACATGAACTCGATCCCGACAATCACCGCAAGGATGACAACGGTGATCCAGAACGCCGCGCCGGAATCCACCCCGGGCATGCCGCCGACATTGATGCCGAGCAGTCCCGTTACGAAACCAAGCGGCAGGAAGATCGCGGCAATGATCGAGAACACGAACATGGTCCGGTTCATCTGCGTCGCGGCGCGGTTGTTCAGGTCGTCCTGCAATACAAGCGCACTTTCCTTGGAAACATCAAGGTCTTCAAGATAGCGGCTGAGCCGGTCGAGTGTCTCGCGGATCGTATTGCGGTTGCCGTGCGACATCCAGTCGGGCGGATCGCGTTGCAACTGGGCAAGCGCATCATATTGCGGCGACAGGTAACGCTTGAAGGCAAGGCAGGTGCGCCGGATGCCGCCGATTTCATCAAGCAGGTCGTCCGGCCTTGCGTCCGCTGCATCGGCCTCCAGTTCGTCGATGCGTTCATTCATGTCGACTATGGCACTGTTGATCTTGTCGACCAGTTCCTTGGTCAGCGAAATCACGAGATCACCCGCCGTTTTGGGTCCGTTGCCGGTTTCCTGCAGGCGGGCCAGCACATCGCGCGGCGTTTGCAGGCGCCGGCGGCGCAATGTCACGACACGTGACTTCTCGGCCCAGACCTGCATCGCGATCATGTCTTCAGGCTCGTCCCCCGGATTGAAATTCACCCCGCGCAGGATGCAGACCAGCCCGTCTTCTTCCCGGAAAACGCGCGGGCGCGTTTCATTCGAGATGAGCACATCAATCGTTGCTTCCGACGCCGGCAAGGCCCTGTGGATCCACTCCGCCGCGCCTTCCGCCGTGCGATCAAGATGCAGCCACAGCACCTCTTCGGGATGAGCCGGTTGCCAGTCCTGCACATCATCCCAGGCAACCAACCGGCACCCGCCGGCACCATCCAGGACGCAGCCGAAGACAAGCAGGGGATGTCTGTCAGCTGCTTCCACGCCGGTCCGGCTATCTGATTTCATCCACTCGGTATCCTGTTGCCTGCGACAGACTAAACCGCATTGGCGTCTCCGGCGCAAACGACAGCGTGTTCAACAGCGCGCCGTCATGCGCTTGCCGCAACTTCGGGCGCAGACTAATCTCGGGGTTCACTTCCCTTTCGCTCCCGGGGGACAACCCATGACGCCATTGCGCCTGAACAGGAGACAAACATGAAACACCTGATGACCGGCACGCTCCTCCTGGCCTCGTCCGCCACGGCCCATGCCGAGGTGCTCGCCGCCGCGCCCGACCATTACGAACTGAAACAGGAAGCGGTCTCCACCCTCACCCCCGGTGAATTGTGGGACCGGCTGATCCACCCGGAAGTCTGGTGGCACCCTGACCACACATTCTCCGGCGCATCCGAGCATCTCTCGCTTGACCTGAAGGCGGGCGGCCTCTGGAAGGAAACATGGGACGATGGCTCGGTCGCCCATGGCACCGTTCTCACCGTGTTGAACGGCAAGCTGCTGCGGCTTGATGCGCCGTTCGGCCCGCTTCAGGACAAGGGCGTCAATGTCATCTGGACCATCAGCCTTGCCGCCGAAGGTGAAGGCACCCGCGTCACTTTCACCGAAACCGCCAACGGGACAGCCGCCAGCGGTCTCGGCGAACTCGCCCCGGCTGTCGATTATGTAAAGACCGACGCAATCACGCGACTGGTCAGTGAAGACTAGCGCGGGCGCAACGGTCTATGTCCGCGCCGCCGGCAGCCAGATTCCGAAGGCGCTGCCCTTTCCCATGCGGGTTTCCACGGCAAGGCCGCCCCGATGGTGCGCCATGATGTGTTTCACGATGGCAAGGCCAAGGCCCGTCCCCGTGATCTTGCCGCCGCGGCTCTGGTCGGCGCGGTAGAAGCGCTCGCCAAGGCGCGGCAGGTGTTCGCGTTCGATGCCCGGGCCCTCGTCTTCCACGCGCAGCCAGACGGACGCATCCGGCTTTCCCGGCCGTCCGGCCGCCTGCAGCAGCGTCATCCGCTCGGCATCGACCCAGCCCTGCCCGGCCAGCCTGCGCGCCTCGCCCATGCTGTCGGCCCGGCCGAATGATACCCGCACCGTGCCCCCGGCCTGCGTGTATTTCAGCGCATTGGTCAAGAGGTTCTCGACGACCTGAATGATCTCGTCACGGTGGGCCACAACCGGCAGCGCCTCGTCCGGATCGCCCTCCAGGACCAGGCCGACTTCCCGGTCGTCCGCCACGGCCTGCAGGGCCTCGGTCGCATCCAGCGCAATGCGGGAGAAATTCTCCCTTTCGCTGGGCGGGATGTGTTCGGAAAACTCGATACGCGACAGGGACAGCAGGTCGGCGATCAGGCGGCTCATCCGTTCGGACTCGCCCGCCATGATGTCGAGGAAGCGCGGCCAGGAGCCGGCATCGTCCCTGGCGGGTCCGCGCATTGTCTCGATGAAGCCTGACAGGGCCGTCAGCGGTGTACGCAATTCATGGCTGGCATTGGCCAGGAAATCAGATCGCGCCCGCGCCGCCCGGCGCACCGGCGTCAGGTCTTCCAGAACCACAAGCGTCTGCGCTGCGCCGGTCGGCCGCGACACGTGCGCCCGCCATGTCTCGTCCGGCCCGCTGTCGACTTCCACAGACACCATGCCATCCCCGGGTCCCTGCGCCATCCGGTCAATGGCTGACAGGAGGGCCGGCGAGCGGATGACCGTACTCGTGCGCGGGTTGACCCGACCGTCGAGGCGCAGGATCAGGTCGGCCGGCTCGTTGAAGGCAACGATGCGCTTGTCATCATCCACTTCAAAGGCCGGCAGCGGCAGGGCGCGCAGCAATTGAGTTGAATCCAGCCTGCGTACATCTTCCGGCGCTGCAGGCATACTCGTGTCGCCCACGGGCAGGAAACTGGAAGATCCGATAAAATAGGCGAAGGCGATGGACACCAGCACAATGATCGCCGCAATCGCCACGACGAAATTCACCTCGCCCGTGATGGCCAGCAATAGCAGAACCACAGCGAAACAGCCGCCCAGCACGGTAAAATCACGCGCCCTGCGGCCTGTTCCGCCACGCGGCACCTGCCGGTTTTCAGCTGGATCGTTCTCGTTCATCCCGTCTCCCGGCGCCGAATTACAGCCCGTGCCGCATCCGCTGGCGTCCGCATGGCCGCCTCTGCTTGCCGCTACAGCGCCGCCACCGGAATGCCAAGCCCCTTCGGGCTGGGCCACAGGTTGTATGTATAAATTATCGTGCGGAGAAAATTATTGAATTTCGATAATTTCTCGTTGACAGTCGACTAGCCCCATCGTACCCCCTCTCCGGTAAAAACGGGAGCCTCGTCTGCGGCATGAAACGTTCAATTCTTCTTCTGAGCACGGCAATTGTTGCAGCTTGCGCCACTTCGCCAACGTCTTCTCGTTCGCAAGCAGGCGAACCTGTGGAATTTTTTGCCGAAACGTCCAATGCGCCTGCCGAATGGGCTGCCCGGGGTGTGACCGGTGTCGCCCCGACCGGTGACTGGCTCGGCCAGTTCAATGACCCGCTGATGGTGGGCCTCGTCAATGAGGCGCTGACCAACAGCCCGACCCTGGAATCCCGCGCCGCTATCATGCGCGCCTCGGAAGCGGCGACCCGTACCGCGCGCGCCGGCCGCCGCCCCAGCCTCAGCGCATCTGCCAGCGCCGGCGTCACATCCAGCTCCAACACGTTCGGCGGCGCGACAGACCGCACAACGGACGGCCTTTATGGCGTCGGCCTCGACGGCAGCTGGGAAATCGATCTCTGGAATCGCCTCGGCGCGGCTGTCGCTGCGGCTGATGCCGACTATGTCGCCAGCCAGGCAGATTTCGCTGCCGCAGAACTCTCCATCGCAGCCCAGACTGCCAATGCCTGGATCAGCCTCAACGAGGCCCTCGCGCAGGAACGGGTTGCCATGCTGACCCTCGAGGCCCGCGACCGGGTGCGCACGCTGACAGAGCGCCGCTTCCAGCGCGGCCTTGCCGATGCACTCGATGTGCGCACCGCCCGCAGCACACTGGCCCAGGCTGAAGCCGCGATTGCGGCCCGCCGCCAGTTCACGGGTGAAACCGCCCGGCGCCTTGAAACACTGGTCGGCCGCTATCCGTCCGCCGAACTGGATGCGCCCGCCGAAATCCCGATGCTCGAAGCCATCGTGCCCGAAGGCAATCCGGTGCTCCTTCTCTCGCGCCGTCCGGACATTGCCGCTGCCGAGGCCCGCGTCAAAGCCGCCGGCCTGCGGGCAGAACAGGCCCGCGCCGCCATGCTGCCATCCCTGACGCTGACGGCTTCCGCCTCGACCAACACCACGGAAATCGCTGATGTGCTTGATCCCGAGCAGATCGCGGCAAACCTGATCGCGGGTCTTGTCCAGCCCCTCTTCACGGGCGGGCGTCTTGATGCCCAGCGCGATGCTGCAGTCGCGCGCGCTGAAGCCGCGGTGGCCGATTATGCCGCCTCGGCCCTCGACGCCTGGCGCGAGGTCGAGAATGCCCTCGCCGCAGACGCGTGGCTTGCCGAGCAGGAAGAGGCGCAGGAACGCGCGCTGGAAGAAGCCCGCCTTGCCGAGGAACTGGCCGAGCGCCAGTATACCGGCGGTACGGTCACCATCTTCAACCTGATCGATTCCCAGACGCGCCGTCTCAATGCCGAAAGCCAGCTGGTTTCGGCCCGCGCCAGTCGCGCAGCCAACCGCATTTCTTACCATCTCGCCCTTGGCGGCGGGCTGCCGAGCGGTACATCCAGCGGGCAGTATGGTATGTTTAACCTCGACACGAACGCCGCAACCAGCGGCAGCAGCTGATTTTACATGGGTCGCCTTGTTTCCATCCTCGCCCCGATTGGCATCATCATTCTTGTCGGTGTCGGCGGAAGTGTTGTCCTCAACATGATCAAACCGGAGCCTGAAAAGGCTGATGAGCCACGCGCGGGCCTCAACGTCTTCGCCGAGCCCGTGCGCCGCGGCGACCTAGAGCTTTCCGTAAGCGCACAGGGCGAAGTGCGCCCGCGCCGCGAAATCGTCGTCGCGCCCCAGATCACCGGCCGGGTGTCCTATGTCTCGCCGGACTTCATCGATGGCGGCTTCATCAAGAAAGGCCAGCTTCTGGTCCGGGTCGAAGCGGCCGACTATGAGCTGGCCGTCATCCGTGCCCGGTCGGGTGTCGCCAGTGCGGAACAGCGCCTCGCCCGCGAAATTGCCGAAGCCGAACTGGCCGTGCAGGATATCCAGGACCTTGGCCTCGATGATGCCTCGCCGCTTGCCCGCCGCGAGCCGCAGCTGGCCGAAGCCCGCGCATCGCTTGAAGGCGCCAAGGCGCAGCTGAAGGATGCAGAACTCGCGCTCAACCGGACGGCAGTCTATGCCCCGTTCGATGGCCGTGTGCGCGAACGCAGTGTCGATATCGGACAGGTCGCGGCCGCCGGCTCTGCCCTTGGCCGTATCTTTGCGAATGATGTTGTCGAAGTGTCGCTGCCGCTGGACGATAATGAAATGGGCCGTCTCGGGCTGCCCCTTGCCTTCGCAGCCACGGCAGACAAGCCTGGCCCGAAAGTGATATTCGAAGCCACCGTTGCCGGCGAGCCGCGCCAGTGGACGGGCGAAGTCGTGCGCACTGCCGCTGCCGTCAATTCCATGACACGGCAGATCAACGTGATCGCCGAGCTGAAAGATCCCTATGGCGCCGGCGCAGACGGCGACGCACCCATGGCACCCGGCCTGTTCGTCAATGCCACGATCGAGGGCGAGACCATTCCGGACGTGCTGATCGCCCCGCGCGGCGCCCTGCGCGGCGAGGACCAGCTCTTCATCGGCGACGCCGAGAAGGGCAAGCTGTCGATCCGCACCGTCGATCTCATCTATTCGGACACGGATGGCGCCTATGTGCGTTCTGGCATTGATGAAGGTGAACTGGCCATTGTCAGCCCGGTCCAGGCCCCGTTCGACGGCATGAGCATCACCGTGATGGAGCGTCTCGAAGACGGCACGGTCAAGGTCTACGACCCTGAAGACAGGACAGATACCGAAACCGGCAATGCGTCCGAAACGTCCATCGCCGTAACAGGAGCAGAGGGAACGCCACAATGAGCGGAATTGTCGCCTGGTTCGCCCGCAACGCCGTCGCCGCCAACCTGCTGATGATCGTCGCCTTCATGGGCGGCATTTTCGGTTACACGCGCATGGAACAGGAAATGTTCCCGGTCGTGAACGTGACCGGCGCCTCCGTATCCGTCGCCTGGAACGGTGCCTCCCCGCAGGATATCGAGGAACAGATCGTCACCCGTATCGAGGAGGCCGTGGCCGATCTCAACGGCCTTGACCGCATCACGTCGATCGCCAGCGAAGGCTTCGGCGTGGTCAACATCAAGGGCCGCGACGATGTCGACATGGAAATCTTCGTCAAGGATGTCGAACGCCGGGTCAACCAGATCAACAACCTGCCCCAGGCCGCCTTCCAGCCGCAGATCACGCGCTGGGAACAGCGCAACCGCTTTATCGGCTTTGCCGTTCACGGCGATGTCGACCCCCGCACACTCAAGCGCGTGGCCGACAAGGTCCGCGATGAATTTGCCAAGCTGCCCGGCGGCGAACTGGCCGAGCTTCAGGGCACGCTTGAAGAACAGGTCAGCATAGAAGTGTCGGAACAGGCACTGCGCCGCTTCGGCCTCAGCTTCAGCGATGTCGCCAATGCCATCCGCCAGTCATCCCTGAACTCCTCCGGCGGCCGGATCGAAAGCTCGACCGGCGACGTGAACATCACTGCCCGCCAGCTGGCCGATACGGCCGAGCAGTTCGACAAGATCATCATCCGCCAGACCACCGAACAGGGCACCGTCTATGTGTCGGATGTCGCCACCGTCATTGATGGCTTCGTCAGCGACAAGCTCAAGGCCACGTTCAATAACGAGCCGACCGCCTTCGTGATGATCCCCTCCCCCGACAAGATGGACATCATCGCCTATACAGATGGCTTCAAGGATTTCGTCAAACGCGCCAATGACGCGTCCAATGGCATCCTGCCCGAAGCGGTCAAGATCGATATTCTCTGGGACGATTCCGAAGGCTTCAAGGCCCGCATGGACCTGATCACCCAGTCGGCCCTCTCAGGCGCCGTACTGGTCATGCTCGTGCTGGTCCTGTTCCTGCGCCCGATGGTGGCCCTGTGGGTGACCGTGGGCATCATTACCGCCTTTGCCGGCGGCATCATGCTGCTGCCCTATTTCGGCGTGTCGTGGAACATCCTGTCCACCTTCGCCGTGCTGCTGGTGATTGGCGTCATCGTGGACGATGCCATCGTCGTTGGCGAGAACATACACAGGGAAGTGGAAAGCGGCCGGCGCGAGGGCCTCGACGCGGCGATTGTCGGCACGCAGCTCGTGCTCAAGCCGATCATCTTCGGCGTGCTCACCACGATCATCGCCTTCCTGCCCTGGGCCTTCATTTCCGGGCCCACCCGCATGTTCACCCAGCAGATCACTTTCGTGGTCGTCGCCGCGCTGATCTTCTCGATCATCGAGTGCATGCTGATCCTGCCAAGCCACCTGTCGCACATGAAGAAGCAGAAATTCGACGGTCCGGCCGGCAGGTTCCTCAGGCTGCAGCGCCGTATTGCCGACAGCCTGCTCTGGTTCGCCAACAATCTCTACAAGCCGGCCCTCGAACTTGCCCTGCGCTTCCGTTATGCCACGGTTGCCCTGTTCTTCTGCCTGTTCGGCCTTGCCACACAGATGCAGTCGCTCGGCATCGTGCCGTTCCAGTTCATGCCCGAAATCGAGGCAGACCTGATCCAGGTCAGTATCGAAATGCCGGAAGGCACACCCTATGAGCGCCTGCTCCAGGTGCGTGACCAGCTCCAGAGCGGCATCGACCAGCTCAGGGACGAAACCCGCGCGGAATATCCCGAACTCGAAAACGGTGTCGTCACGCAGGCCTCCGTCGTGGCCGCCGGCCGCGATGTCCAGGCATGGGTCGGCCTGGCCCCGCCTGAGGAGCGCCCGATCACGGTCCGCTCCAAGGACATATCCGAACGCATGCGCGACATGGTCGGCGACATCCAGGATGCCCAGGAAATCAGCTTCAACTTCACCTTCAATGACGATGATTCCGGCGTGCGCTTTGCGCTCAACCACCCCGACCTCGCCCGCCTGCGCGAAGCGGCTGCTGAGGTGAAGGCACACCTGGCCACCTATTCCAGCGCCTATGATATCGGCGACAACCTGTCCTCTGCGGCTGAGGAAATCCGCATCACGATGAAACCCGGCGCCGAAACGCTCGGCGTCACGCTGGCGGACGTATCACGCCAGCTGCGCCAGGCCTATTTCGGCGAAGAGGTCCAGCGCCTGCCCCGTGACGGGGAAGATGTGCGGGTCATGGTCCGCCTGCCCGAAAGCGCCCGCGCCGATCTCGACAGCCTCAACAGCCTGAAACTGCGCACCGCGGACGGCCGCGAAATCCCGGTCACCCAGGTCGCCGATTTCGAATATGCCCCCGGCATCAACCGCATCATCCGGCGTAACCGCACACGGTCGGTCTCTGTCTATGCCGAGATCAAGGGTGAAGGCGGGCGCGGCCAGATCATGGCCGCTATGGAAGAGGATTTCTGGCCGGACTTCCAGAAACACTTCCCGGATGTCCAGCGCGGCGAAGCCGGTGGCTTCGAGGAAGAGCAGAAATTCTTTGCTGAAATCGGCCGTCTCCTCGTCATGGCCATTGGCGCCATGTACATCCTCCTGGCCGTGGCCTTCCGCTCCTATGCCCAGCCGCTCCTCCTGATGATGGCGCTGCCCTTCGCCTATTGCGGCGCCATATTCGGCCTCGCCATCTTTGATACGCCCATGGCCATGTTCGCCTTCTTCGGCATCGCCGCGGCGGCCGGTGTTGTCATAAACGACAACCTCGTGCTGATCGATTACGTGAACCGGCGGCGCGATGAAGGGGCCGGCGCGATCCAGGCGCTGGTCGATGCGGGCGTTTCGCGTTTCCGACCCATCCTGCTCACATCGGTCACCACGTTCGTCGGCATCCTGCCCTTGCTGGCCGTCCGCTCGGTCCAGGCCCAGTTCCTCAAGCCGATGATCGTGTCGCTTGCCTGCGCCGTGGCCTTTGCCATTTTCGTCTCGCTGCTGATGGTGCCGGCGCTCTATGCGGTCGGCGTTGAAATCGGGCGCATCTTCCGCTGGACATGGGGCGGCAAGCCGTTCCGCCAGATCGGCGAAACCTATTCCGGCGAAGTGACGCTCGACGAGGAAGAACTCATCGGCACCAGCCATGGCGATGATCTCGGATCCCTCGCGCCGGCAGAATGATCACCTGAGCCAACCCGGATGTGCTTTCCTTTCCGTATACGGTCATGGTGTCGGCGCATCCATCCAATCGGAGACTGATAGATGAAACATCTCATGCTGGGCGTCGCCGCCCTCACGCTCCTCACCGCCTGTGGACAGGCCGGTGACAAAGCCGACACGCCAGCGCAAGCTGCCGCACCCGTGGCAAACGCTGACGGCAAGTTCGTCACCGCCGAAGGGCTCGAACTCTCCACGCCGGACACATGGGGCACATGGGGCGTCAACCTCGCCAATGTGAAGGCGGGCACGCACCCCGGCGATGATTTCTTCGCCCATGTCAACGGCATATGGCTCGACAGCTTCGAAATCCCGAGCGACCGCACCCGCTATAGTTCATTCACGCTTCTGGCTGAAAAATCCGAACAGCGCGTGCGCAAGATCATCGAGGAACTGGCCGCCGCACAGCCGGATCCGGCAACACTCGAAGGCAAGGTTGCGACCCTCTACAATGCCTATCTCGATACAGCCGCCATCGAATCCAGGGGCCTTGCCCCCGCCCAGCCCTATCTTGACCGTATCCAGAGCATCGCCACGCGCGAGGATCTCGCACAGGTCTTTGCCGCGAATGGCTACCAGACCCCTGTCGCCGGCTGGGTCGACGTCGATTCCAAGCAGACCGACCAGTACATATTCTATGTCACCCAGTCCGGCCTCGGCATGGGAGACCGCGACTATTACCTTGTCGACAATGACAGGAACACAGAGCTGCGCGCGGCCTACAGGACGATGCTCACCTCCCTGCTCGCGTCCGCCGGCTATGATGATGCAGCCGCCGCTGCCGACAGTGTGATCGCCGTCGAAACCGACATTGCAAAAGCCCACTGGGACAGGGCCGCAGGCCGCAACCGCAACCTGACCTATAACAAGGTCACACGCGACGAGCTGATCGCGATGGGCGGCGATTTCCCGACCGCCCTGCTGATCGACGCGCTCGGCCTGGGTGACCAGTCCGGCTTTGTCGTGCGCCAGGTCACGCCGACTGAGGAAGAAATCGCCGAGAACGGCCTTGATGCCGACCAGGTGGCCAAACTCTCCGGCGGCGGTGTCCCCGGCCTGTTCAATGTCATGCAGACCGCCCCGCTGGACCAGTGGAAGGCCTATCTCACGGCGCACCTGCTGATCGACACGGCAAACGTTCTGCCGTCCGGCATCGACGACACCGTGTTTGCATTCTACGGCAAGACGCTCGGTGGCCTCGAAACCCAGCGCGAACGCTGGAAGCGCGGCGTCGATACGGTCGAGAACTCGGTCGGTGAAGCCGTCGGCAAGGTCTATGCGGAACGCTATTTCCCGGCCGAGAACAAGGCCGCGATGGACAATCTGGTTGCCAATCTGCGCACCGCGATGGCCGAGAACCTGGAAGTGATCGCCTGGATGGGCGCCGATACCAAGGCCGAGGCCGAAGCCAAGCTGAACCTGTTCACGCCCAAGATCGGCTATCCGGAAAAGTTCGAAACCTATGACAGCCTGACTGTCAGCGATGATGCCTTCGCCAACCAGATGGCCGTCAATGACTGGGCCTACAAGGACATGCTGTCCGACCTTGGCCAGCCGATCGACCGCACCGAATGGGGCATGCTGCCCCAGACGGTCAACGCCTATTATTCGCCCAACCGCAACGAGATCGTGTTCCCGGCCGCCATCCTGCAGCCGCCTTTCTTCAACCTGTCGGCTGACCCGGCGGTGAATTATGGCGCCATCGGTGCCGTGATCGGCCACGAGATCGGCCACGGGTTTGATGACCAGGGCTCCAAGTCCGATGGCACCGGCATGCTGCGCAACTGGTGGACGGCCGAGGACGAGACCAGTTTCAAGGCCAGGACCGATGCCCTCGTCGCCCAGTTCAACGCCTTCTGCCCCTATGATGAGGGCGAAACCTGCGTCAACGGCGCCCTCACGCTGGGCGAGAATATCGGCGACCTTGGCGGCCTCTCGATGGCCTACAAAGCCTACCATCTCAGCCTGAACGGCAAGGATGACAAGGTGATTGACGGCCTCACCGGAGACCAGCGCTTCTTCATGTCCTACGCCCAGGTCTGGCGGTCGAAGTATCGCGAGGAGGCCGCGCGCCGCCAGCTGCTGACCGATCCGCACGCCCCGCCGGTCTACCGCGTCAACGGAATCGTGCGTAATTTCGATGAATGGTACGATGCGTTCGACATCACGCCGGACCATGCGCTCTACCTTCCGCCAGAGGAACGTATCCGTATCTGGTAACCTTGTTTCCTGTAGTATCTGCAACAGAAAACGGCGCCTCGTGCGCCGTTTTTTTGTCTTGCGTTGACCTTGATACGCCAGAGTGGTGCACTGATTGCAGGTAATGGGGAGTGCCGGGGCCGTGTGCCCCTATTTGGCACAGAAAGTGTATGGAATGTCCGTCCTGAACCGCATGTTTGGATCCAGAAAGGCACCCGCCGCCCCAGCGCGCGACCGGATCGCCCATGCTGTTGCCCCGGAGCAGGATACGCCGCGGCCGCTGCGGGCCACTGCCTATCGCGAAGTCTCGGTCGTTTATGAGTCCGGCTACACCCGCAAGGGCATCGTGCTGGACTTCACGTCCACCGGCCTGCGCATCCGCTTCCCGACCAATGAAATCCTGCCGGCCCAGGCCCAGGTCAATGCCGGCGGCGTGAACATCAGGGGCCCGGCCCGCGTGATCTGGCAGGAAGGCTCCGAAGTCGGCTTCGAACTGATCTGAGCACCCGTCCTGCGCGGTGCCGGGGTTCCCGTTTCACGAGAGTCTCCTTGGCATATACGCCTTTTAGGCGTTTTATGGTCCACCTCTTCAACGCTTGAAAAGGGAGGTCTCCCATGGCCATCATGAAATCCGAACAGATTCTCGCCGAATCCACCGTGTCCTTCGAGGATGCGATCCAGAACGCCGTCAGCCGTTTCTCCAAGACCGTCCGCGGCCTTGCCTCGGCCAACGTGAACAACATGTCGACCACCGTGAAGAACGGCAAGATCGCGGCCTATCGCGTAAACCTGCAGATGACATTCGAAATCGAACCGGCTGCCTCCAAGGCGAAAAAAAGCAGGTAGCCCGTCCAGCGGCTAGAGTAAGACATCACGCGTCACACCAATCGCGCTGAGAAAGCCCTCATCATGGCTCACCACAATCAGCGCCCCGTCAAAGCCTGACAGCGCCGCTTCCAGCAATTCCACCGCCGCCAGGTCAAGATGGTTGGTCGGCTCGTCCAGCAGCAGCAGGTAAGGCGGCTCGGTCCGTGCAAACACGCAGGCCATGCCCGCCCGCAGCCGCTCACCGCCACTCAGCGTGCCGGCCAGCTGCAGCGCCGCCTCACCCCGGAACGCAAACCGTGCCAGCGCTGCCCGCGCCGCATTCTCCGGCAGGGCCGGGTTCAGCCGCCGCAGATTCTCCAGCACGCTCTCCTCCGGCACCAGCAGGCTGACATGCTGGTCCAGCATCGCGACCCGCTCGGTCAGGTGCCGCACGTCGCCTGCATCGGGCGCAATCTCCCCCGCGATCAGGCGCAGCAGCGTTGTCTTGCCAGACCCGTTCGCGCCCTTGATTGCAATCCGCTCCGGCCCGCGCACGTCCAGTGTCAGCGGCCCGAACAGGTGGCGCGCCCCGCGCCGCATCACCACGCTGTGCAGGGCCAGCAGGTCGCGCCCCGGCGGCAGGCCCGTCACCGGCAGGTCGATATGCATCGGCGTCTCCACCTCCACCCGCGCGCTTGCCGCCTCCAACGCCTCGCGCCCTGCCCCGGTCAGCCGCGCCGCAACATCCCCGCCCCGCGCCCGGGTCGCCTCGGCTCGCCCGGCCCGTGCATCCAGCAGCATTTTCGGCGCATCGCCCTTTGCCCGTGCGGCCCGGCCGCGCCTGTCGCGCCGGTCCTGCGCCTCACGCGCCGCCTGCGCATCACGTTCGGTCTTCTTCATTTCCGCGGCTGCCCGGTCCAGCTCTGCCGCCGCCCGTTCCCGCGCCGCATCGCGCGCCGCCCTGAACGCGCTCCACCCGCCGCCAAATACGGTGGCGCCCACGGGGCTCAGTTCGACAATCCGGTCCACCCGTTCCAGCAGCGCCCGATCATGGCTTGCCACCACGACGCCGCCGGTCCAGCTCTCCAGCAGGCCTGCTATCGCCGCGCGTCCGTCCGCATCCAGATTGTTCGTCGGCTCGTCCAGCAGCAACAGGTCCGGCGCAGCCACCAACAGGCGCGCCAGCATCACCCGCGTGCGCTCCCCGCCGCTCAGCGTGCCCATCCGCCGCGCAAGGTCCATCTCCGGCAGGCCCGTATCGGCCAGCGCATCGGCCAGCCGCCCCTCCAGTGTCCAGTCGGCCTCGGCCGCGTCCGCAACGCTCCCCTGCCCCGCTTCCAGCCGTTTCAGGCAGGCCAGCCCCGCCGCTACGCCCAGCGCCCCGTCCACGCTCAGCGACGCATCGGGCATCTGCTCCAGCCGCCCCACCGTCCCGGCGCGATGCACACTGCCGCTGGCTGGCGCCACATCTCCCGCCATCAGGTTCAGCAGTGTGGACTTGCCACAGCCATTGCGCCCGACAAGGCCGACCCTTTCCTGTCCGACAGACAGGGTCAGGCCGTCAAATAACGGGCGGGCATCAGGCGTGGTGAGGGAAACGGAGGTAAGGGTAATGAATGCAGGCATGGGGCGGGACTTTCGCAAGGAACAGGCAGCGGCGGGCAGGGCGCGTTGCGAAATCCATGTCAGTCTCCATGCGTCAGTACGTTGGTCCAGCCTATCTAGAAACCCGCCCCCTCGGGCGCAACCCCTCCCTTATCCTCCCCTGCCAGCGGGGCGGTGGCGCTCGCCGCCAGGCCCTTGACGGAGGGGGGGATTTCTCGGTGAGAAAAATCGCCCCGCATAGCCCCTCAGGGGCAAGACCCTCATAAGGAGACGTCCCATACACGGCAGACACTTCAATTGCCAAAGGGCCACCAGGAATGAATATCAAACTGCTTGTTTCCACTGTCGCGGTACTCGGACTGCTCACAACTGCTTCAGCCTGCGGCACGGTCGCTGGCGCTGCCGGCTCGGCGCTGGCCGGGTCTGCCGCCAGCGGCGCGCTGGCGGGCGGCGGCAACAAGGCCCGCTTCTCGCGCCAGAGCTGTGACGAGCTGGAACAGGAAATCGCCGGCGCCCAGCGCTCGATGATGAACCCGACCAACATTCCCTACGCCCGTTCCTATATCAAGAATGCCAGGGACGTCGCAGCCGGGAAGGAATGCGCCTTCGTTGCGACAGACGACACAGACGTCGCCGAAACAGAAACAGAAACAGACGCACAAGCCAGCGAATAGTCTACCCCTCATCCTCCCCTGCCACGCGGGGGAGGATGAACGCCGATCTGGATGCGGCCCTTCGTGTGGGTGCCGCTCCTGTTCATCAGAAACTGGCAGATGCGCTGCCGCCGTCCTGCCCTGATCGAAGTCTGCTGGACCACCGGGCAGCTGCGCATTGTCCATGCCGGCGATGCCCCGCGCGGGGCCGGCCTTTACCGTAACGAAGCCCCCGCCATCACGGCCTGAGACAACTGCGTCCCTGCGCTGCCCGCACGCGAATGCACCTATGTCCGTGCACCCTTTGTGCTGTTTGCGTGCGGCAGGCCTCTTGCCTACAGGATTACGCGGATCAATCCGGAACCTCTCTGAACGCTCATCCTGAGCGAAGGAGAAGGACGAGCGTGGGCGAATCCCGCTGTTCCCGGCTATCCTTCTACTTCGCTCAGGATGAGCCTTCCATCAAAATCCCTTCCCGCCGCGCCCGTAACCGAGTTTGCGGCCGCAAGTGCTGGCCCTTCAGCCTGTCTCAGCCCTTCCTGGTCTTGACGTCCGCCACGTCAAAGCGCCTATGTGTTCGCAACTGCAAGAAAATGCGAACTGGAAGGAACCCTGAATGTCTGAACAAGATCCCGTCGTCATCGTCGGCATGGCCCGCA
>TARA_R110000850_G_scaffold118218_1_pt1 | contig 39593 bp, 34 predicted proteins | sample TARA_R110000850 | Tara Oceans TARA_R110000850 (sample SAMEA4397586) | marine metagenome | biome: Polar Biome; feature: [SRF] surface water layer (ENVO:00010504); material: water (ENVO:00002006), including particulate matter (ENVO:01000060) such as... | depth 5 m
ATACTTTTATACTTGTAGATGGGAACGGTTATACCTCCCTCGTGTTTAATTCCTGTCATGTACTTTATTTTATAATTCTTCATTTACTCTTCTATAACCACTAACCCTTTAAGTTCGCCAGTACATGAGTAGTAGATTTCTATATCTACATGAACTTTAGCGTGCTTCTGTTCGAATACTACTTTTATGTGTCCTGCTAATGCACCTACGTTAAGCAGTGACCAATCCTCCATGATTCAAAAATACTAAAAATTTTTCTTGTAGATGTCATTTGAGTTTGTTATATTCTGGTTTGTTCATAAGTTAGGTACACCTCAGTCACCTTTAAGGTACATTCCAGTCACCTTTAAATCACCTCAACATACTATCTCTTAGTGCATTAACCTATTTTCTATTACCATTATATAGTATTTATGTGCTTTATAATACTTATTGTTGGGTGGGGTTATGATATATAAAAAATTTTTACATCTAAAACTGTCAATGCATATACCACCTAATGTAAACTCCCCCCCTTAAATATGGCGGAGGAACTACCCCGAGCCTTTAAATCTCACTATATTATGGAAAATGTATTAACTATTGCAAACGTAACAGACATTCGTCAAGACAAGAACGGCGAAGATTATTTCTTAGTGGCAACTACTGGCTACTTTGACAAAGATAACGTGTACTTCATGGGTCAATCTGTCTTCTTAAGAGATGTGGATAACCACTCGAAGTTCAAAGTTGGCGGGAAAGTCGTTGTTGCATAGATTATGGGGAGCCTTCGGGTTCCCTTTATTTGGGGCTGTGCTTATTATACAACAACCTACTGTAATCTCCACCTTACAACATTGTTCTGGTTATGTTTACGTTACCCAGGTCAATACACTGTATAATCCACCCATTTACACACCAACAACGTAATGTACTATTAATTATATAGACATTATTACACAACACCCTATAAACACACCTTACAATTCACTCACTTATTAACCCTTTAATATACAATTATGTCAGATTCAATCGTCAAAAAGTACAAACATCATATCTTATTAGATACAGGTGTAGTATGTGTACACTATCACAACAGTTCAGAAGTCAAGGTCTATAATGACTACAGATCCTTTGCATTAGATCATCCACAACCTGCTTACCAACACTCACAGTTTTGGATAAAGGTTAAGCAATATCTACAGAGTGTAGGTATCTCACGTAATACTACAGCATCATGACATTATTCACAGACATAACAGTCTCAGTACTGATCATCGGAGTTATAATTATGTGCATATTAATGAGTATTAAAACCAATAAGAAATGAAAAATACTAAACTAATGCTAGCAGGCATCACAACATTTATATTAACATGGCTATTCATATCAGTCGTTGGGTATTTATTATCTAACGGTTTCACATTCAGGCAATGCTTAATAAGACCAAGTATTATAACAATCATGTTATTAGTTGGTTGGATACCAGTAATTCCTGTAATGCAAGACTTAAATATAAGATATGGATTATAATACTGCAGCAATTGAGGCTTTGCGAAAAGAATTAACAAAGCTTCAGACTGAGAACAAACAGATAGAAACAGAGAATGCTTTACTACTTAAATCTATTAATAGACTTAAAGATAAAATAGAGCATCTAAAACCAACAGTAATATCATCGTCTAACCTTAACATTTAATCTATGGATACATTTCAACATCTAGCAATGAGTTTTGCTACTGTATTATACCTCGTATGTTTAACAGGATTTGCTTTAATCTTTCCTGTTGCATTATTTAGATCACTTAAAGAACACTTTAAAAGAAAGAAAACTCTGTCCTGATAACAGAATCTAGTGAGATAGATATAGTAATGAGAGTGGGTCAGGCTGCTCTCTTTTTTTAATCAATTTTTAAATCAATAAATAACATGTTTGCAAACCTTCCGGAAGACACCATTCTTCAGAGCATCGAGACAGGACGTTTCAGTGTTTTAAAATTGGACAGTGACAACAGGTATACACAGCTTATGCAAGTGTATCCTAAATCATGGCACTCACATATTAAACAGGCATTTAGAATGCAATGTGAAGACATGATAACTGAGTTAGTAACATACTCTAGTAGTTTCAGGAATCAATTAAGCCTGTCAGTATGAAGAGAGTGTTAGTTATATTAATTCTATCATTAGTACTAGGTGCTTGTGGTAGTACAACGTCATGCACTACCAAGGCGACTAATCGTGGTGGTGGATATTATATTAACAGATAAGTATTTGGCTAACGGTTCTGCCTAAGTAATAAGAACCATTTATAAATCAATAAATACAATTAATTATGGTACGAGTACAATCAACATCAGAAGTTTATCAAGATACTAATGGTAAGAACTTCAAAGTAGTAACATTAGAATCTCCAGGTTTCAGAGAAGTAGCTGATCCAATGACAGGAGAAATAGTTTATGCATTAGCAGCACCTAAAGTCACAAAGAAATGTGTATGGGAAGCATCTTATTTAGATGAATCAAAACACTATCTTTATGACGCGACAAGTGGTCAAGCGGTTTACGGTACAATTGTAACAGCTCAAACAGATGAGTATACAATTACGGGAAGCGACGGTGTAGAGAGAACTGTTAGCACTTACACAGGTTTTGTAGAAGGAACCAATGAAGATGCAAACTTTGAGTCTCTTATCTCTTCAATGTTAAGATCTGCTGGACGTGAAACTCCAGAGAATGCTATTCCAAAGCAAGAGATTGCTAAAGAACACATTGCTGCTACAAAAGCAGGAGAACAAATCGATATGGTCAATCAAATAGATGAGTTAGCTAACGTTTCTGTAGAGGAAGCTGGAGACATCGAAGACCAATTCTAATTACTAACCGAGAGGGGTGTCACACATCGTGATGCCTCTCTTATTTATAAAACCACAACATTATGAACGAATTATTTGATTACTGTGTAGAATTCCTACACTGGCTAAAACCATACTTTGGTATGAGTTACCAAGAAATAAACATTTGGATATTTATTATTATTGAGCCTATCATATTCTTTGTAATGGGTTGGTACATAATAAAGCTTAAGAAAACAAACAAGAGTTTGTTGTTGAACATGAGAGTATTTGAACAAAAACTTAAACAAAGACAATAAATTATGAATCATTGGTTAAACGAAGGTAAAGAAATAATAAAAAAAGATATGTCAGAACTATTTATAACAAACACCAAACGGTCTGGAAGACCAAGAAGAAACTATACAAGAGGACCATTAACAAACGCAGAGAAGCGATTTGCTCATAAGTTCGTAGATGGTATGGTTAGAGATAAACAACGTTTTAGTGTAATAGAGTTACAAAGCTCTTTGTATGCTATAACTGGTAAGATTAGAAACACAGACACAATTATTAAAATGGTTGATGCGTTTCTAGATGATCCCAAGACAGGATACAAACCAAGTTGGTTTAAAGTACAAGCAACTAAATTGTTAAACCTAATAAGATAGCTATGCAAGCATATACTCTAAAAGAAATAAAAAACGCAGATTTAGAAACAATCAATAAGATTGTAATGGATCAGAATTGGAGCAAACCTTTTTTGATGAGGATGTGCTTTGATAGAGCTCTTGAATTAGGATATAAAGGAACGTTCCCAATTAATACAAAATAGATATGAATTATTTGATAAGTAACAACACTGAACAGAAAGTATATGATGGTTTAAATTCAACCACTCTTGAAGAAATAATTCCACATCTCAAAGCACAGGAAATTGTTGGTTTCGACACAGAGACAACAGGGTTAAGATTTGACAGTGAAGAGTTGTTACTTGTTCAAATATCATCGAAGGAACACAACTATCTTATAGATGCACAATCAGTTGACTTACAACCTATCAAAGGGTTGTTTGAGTCACCTCGTATAATTAAGATAGCACACAATGTCAAGTTTGATTACAAGTTTTTAAAGTACAACGGTATTACATGTGAAAATACATATGATACTATGCTTGCAGAACAAGTGTTAAATTGTGGCAAGACAAGCTTACGTAATTCATTGAAGGATTTGCTTGAAAGATACTTAGACATATTTATGGATAAGAAGACAAGATCAACATTTATAGGACACAAGGGTACATTTAGTAAAGCACAGTTGTTCTATGGTATTGATGACACGTCTAATCTAATCAAGCTTAGAGAACTACAACTAGAGAGTATTAAAGATTTAAATCTTGAAGAAGTAGTTCAACTGGAGAATGATGCAGCACTAGCATTTGCTGATATAGAATACAATGGTATTTATCTTGACAAGGAAAAGTGGGAAGAGAATTACAATGGTGTCAAAATAGATCTTGACAATGCTGTAGAAGAATTAGATATGTTTATTGAACATGATCCAACCTTCGAAAAACATAAGCTACCTTTTTTACAGATGGATATGTTTAAGTCTATTGAAGAGATACGTAAAACTGATATATTGTGGTCATCACCAGCACAGGTACTTGATTTATTTCAGACTGTGGCACCTATGTTAGAGAGTGTCAACGGTAAGTTATTGTTAATGCACACTGAAGATCATCCTATTATAAGTAAGTATATTAAATATAAAGAAAAAGCAAAGCTTTACAACGCCTATGGTCCTGATTTCTATAAGTATCTACATAAAGATGGATGTGTTCACACAAACTTCAAACAAATACTTAATACAGGTAGAGTTAGTTCGTCTAGACCTAACATGCAACAAATACCTGCCTCCAACTCGTATAGAAATGCCTTTACTCCTGGACACAAGAATTGGGTATTTGTATCATCCGATTTTTCTTCGCAAGAACTATGTATTATTGCCTACGGATCTCAGGATCCAGTCTGGCTTGATGCACTTAAAGAAGGGAAAGACTTGCATTCCATATGTGCTGACTTAATATTTGGTCAAGTATGGCGTGATGCAGAAGGGGATGATAAAGAACGTAAACGTCTGCGTACTGCTGTAAAAGCAATTAACTTTGGTCTTGCCTATGGTATGTCAGAGTTTAAACTTGCTGATACACTGCAGATTACAATAGAAGAAGCTAAAGAGATGATAGACAAGTATTTTACTGTGTTTCCCTCTATTAAGAAGTTTCTTACACAACTGGGTAACTTTGGTAAAGACAATGGTTACATCAGGACGTTTAAACCTTATCGTAGAATAAGATGGTTTGAAGAATGGGAGAACAACAAAAGAGATTTTGCTATTCTTGGTTCTATTGAACGTGCTTCTAAGAACACACCAATACAAGGTACAGGTGCTGACATGACTAAACTAGCTCTTATAAAAGTAAGAGATGTGATAGCTCGTAATAGTTATCCTGTAAGACTTGTAATGACTGTTCACGATCAGATAGACACAGTAGCTCACAAAGGGTTTGCTGAAGAATGGTCTGGTATTTTAAAAAATACAATGGAAGAAGCAGCTTTACATATTATAGACAATGGTCTATTAAAAAGTGACACTAACATCTCACCAGCGTGGGAAAAATAATAACCTTAAAACAATAAACAATGGGATTTGATATTTACGGAATTAAACCACACAACCCTCAACATTTAGTTAAACCAGAACTTGATTTTACTAAAGACACTACACAAGAGCAAAAAGATGAATATTTTAATAGAATGGAACACTACGAAAGAAATGTACCAGGACATTACTTTAGAAACAATGTATGGTGGTGGAGACCTTTATGGACCTACGTATGTACTTACACAGATGTTCTTACTTCAGAGCAACAAGATGAAGGAGGCAGTAACAGTGGTGCTGAAGTTGATGATGAACAAGCTATTGAATTAGCAACTCAATTACACAAGCTTATAGACTCTGGACATACTGCAGAACATGAACAAGCACATATGAGAGAGTATGAGTTAGCTCAAATACGTAACAAGGAACTTGAAGAAGCACGTAACGTATTACACGAAGTAGTTATTGCAAAGACAGGAGATGATTCTATTGTACCTGCTAACTATCCAGACAGTTTTAAAGAAGACTGGGATAAATTGTGGGAACAAAAACAATGGGCAGGTAGCTACCCTTTTAGCACCGATAATATTAAAGAGTTTGCTAATTTCTGTTATGGATCAGGCGGCTTTCAAATTTGGTAAACTATGGATGGATTTAAAACAACAAGAGACGCAGTACTAGCACAGCCGGTACCGCAAGCTACTAACACTTATGGACCTGTAGCACATGAAACATTATTTGAACGTGTAGAAGCAGAGATAGCGCGTAACAATTGGGAGGTAGATGATATAAGTTATAGAGGTGCAATGAATAACGATGTTGTTATTGCATATTATACTCTAGCAACTAAGTCTAACCTACCTGTAAAGCCTATGATAGGTATTATAAATTCATACAACAAGACACGACGTGTAGGAATTGCATGTGGTGCAAGAGTAATGATTTGTATGAACGGTATGATATCAGGAGAAGCTACAGCTGCAAAAGTACATAGATCTAAAGTAATGGATCATCTAGATCAGATGATTAACGTTACTCTTGGGTCATTGAGAAAGACTTTTGGAGAAATAAGTAATGACATAACTAAATTTCAAGAGCATAAGCTTGATGGAATGACAGAAGTATCACACATGCTTGGTGAGCTTTACGTACGTGATAGTATACTAACACCTACGCAAGCATCCGTAGTTAAGAGTGAGATTACCGAGTCTATTCATTTCTCTATGAAAGAAGACACGGAGTCTTTTAACTCTTGGAACCTGTATAATAATGTAACTGAAGCTTTAAAACGTTCACATCCGTTGAATGAGTTTAAAGATTATCACAAGGTGCATGATTATTTCAAAAACTATATAACTATATGAAAATAGATCCAAAGAAACTTGCACGACAAAGACGTGTGGTTGAGGTTTGGAAACAATCAGGATACAAAGGAACTCTCGAAGCTGTAACAGGCTTTGGGAAGACCTATGTAGCTTGTCTTATCATACAAGATATGAATAAGAAGCTACCTGATAACACTACACTAGTTGTAGTTCCAACCAGATACCTACTTGAACAATGGAAAGAGGTAACAACAAGCCTTGAGCTTAAGAATGTAAAAATACAAGTAATCAATACTGGTGTTAAAATTCTCAGCTCTGTAGACTTGTTGGTTCTTGACGAAGTTCATAACTACGCCTCTGATGTATTTAAGACAATCTTTTCTAATGTAAACTACCATTATATACTAGGATTAACAGCAACTTTAGAACGTAGTGATAAAAAACATTACATTATAGAGGAGTATTGTCCTGTTGTAGATACTGTAAGTATGAAAGAAGCTCTTGCTAATGGTTATGTATCCAATTTTAAGGTGTATAACCTCGGAATAGAGCTGAACGACAGAGATAGGTACACGTACGAAAAATTACACGATGGATTTAATAAATATTTCAAGTGGTTTGACTTTAATTTTCAAGCTGCAATGAAATGTTTACAATCGCAGGAGTATAGACAACACTATGCAGCAAAGACAGGATATGATGTAAATGGTATCATGGCAGCTGCAGTACAATGGTCTAAAAACATGCGTAATCGTAAGACTTTTTTATACAACCATCCATCTAAGTTTTTGGCTGCGAAGGAATTAATCGATACCTTTGACGTCCCGACAATTACATTCTCTGAGACTGTAAAATTTGCTAACGAGCTTACTAAGACGTTACAACCTTGGGCAGTTTCTTATCATTCTAAGATGAAGCCTTATGCTAAACAAATGGCAATAGAGAACTTCAAAGATCCTAAGAGTGACATCAAGGTTATATCAACAGCTCGTGCATTAGACGAAGGATTTGACATTCAAGGAGTATCTATGGCTATAGTATGTAGCGGTACCTCAACGTCTAGACAAGATCTACAACGTACAGGTAGAGCTATTCGTTGGGCTCCGGGTAAAACTGGTCTAATGATAAATCTATATATAATAGATACACAAGATGAGAAGTGGTTAAGGCAGAGACAGAAGAAGACAATTAACGCAACTCACGTTAGTTCAGTTAAACAAATTAAAGAAGCATTGAGTAAAGCTTCTCTAGAATATTTAAACGTTATATAGTATGCTATTAAACACTCCGCAACAGTATGTAGACTATTTGTGTAAACACAATATTAGTCCAGATCAGTTTTTATTTCTCTATATTATTTATGAAAACGACTACGCCTCATTATACAAGTATGTAAATGAGAATGGTGGTTTTGAATTAAGTAGTCTGGAGGATTTAGAGAACAGGGGGTATTTAACTAATGAGGGAACTAGTGATAGTTCATGGGCAGACAACTACAGTGTGACAAATAAATTTATCAAAGAGCTATACAATACAGATATATCTACTGCATATGATCAATTTTTCGAAGCATATCCGTTACAAATCTACATCAATGGTAAAAAACTACCAGGCAGGAACGCTACAATGAAGACGCGCAGCTTTTACAAAAAGAATATAGCACCTAAACGTGCTTTACATACAAAAGTAATGCTGTGTCTTGAATGGGCAGTTAACAATGCTCAAATACACATGGGCATGGAACGCTGGATAGAGACAGAACAATGGAAAACAATCGAACAATTAATGAAAACAGATATAGATGGATTTGAATCTCCAAACGACAAAGTTTACTAGTCTACAAATAAAGACAGCACAACAAGCTATTAAAGAAGCAGATCAGTTCTTGCATGAAGGTGCAACAGGACAACGTCCGTTTTTAGCCACGAGATGGCAGAAAGTAAATACAATGCTGCTTGGTGGGTTTCACTTCGGTCAAACTTATATGCTATGTGGTGCATCAGGTCATGGTAAATCATTTTTTGCCAACATGTTGCACACTGATTTTACATCTAATTATCTAGGTAATCAAGATGTGAAAGTGTTGCATTTCTCTTTCGAGATGCATGCAAAAGACGAAATGATTCGTAAGATGAGTCAGTTAGGTAAAGTAGACTACAGAAAATTAGTCTCTTCTGACAATCCCTTATCTTTAGATGAATTAGAGTCTTTACGTAGTGAGTATGGTAAGATGAAAAATGAAAATGTCTTTTATGTAGAAACCCCGTCTAACAGAGATAGAATCTATGCAACTATTAACGATTTTTGCAAAGAGTTTAAAGACTCTAAGATAGTTATCTCGTTAGATCATACCTTGTTAGTAGCCCCGAACCCAGGTGAAAACGAAATACAATCTCTTGCTGAACTTGGTAAAATGTTTATACAAGTCAGAAAAGAGTTTCAAACATGTAATATTTTGATTGGTCAGATGAATGACAAAATGGAGAGTAAGGAGAGGAGAGATCCAACTAACCCTGCATTACATTATCCAACTAAGACAGATATACATGGTTCAAAGCAAATCTATCACGCAGCTGATGTAGTTATGGTATTACACCAGCCGATATTGTTAAACATAGAGCATTATGGTAAGAAGAGATTTCCTACCACTGATCTTGTTGCACTACACTGTTTAAAAAACAGGACAGGTGTAGCAGGTTTAGTACGCCTTAAGAATAACCTATCTCACGGTAGATTTGACGATTACAGTTCAACTTTATTTTAAAAACAATTATATGGAATTACCAACTCAAGTAATAAAATCAAACACAGTAAATCCTAGCTTGCTGACTATATTTGGTCAGTCAAAAGCAGGTAAGACAACTATGTTGTCAAAACTCGAAGGGTGTCTTATTATAGACACAGAACGGGGTAGTAAGTATCTCGATGCTTTAAAAGTAGAGGTAAGTAACACATCAGAATTAAAACAACTTGTTGTTGCTCTAAAAGCAGAGTCTAACAAGTATAAATATATTGCGCTCGACACAATTGACAATGTAGTATCATGGATAGAGAAAGACATAGCTAGAGAAAATAATTTAGACTCTTTTGCTAAACTTCCTTTTGGTGATGGCTACAATCAAGTACGTACAAGAGTTATGGGGCTTATTGATGCCTTATTGACATGTAGTGAGCATATTATTCTCGTTGGTCACCGTAAGAAAACAATCATTGGTACAGACTCAGTAGAAGTCAATGTAAGCAGCTTAGATCTTTCAGGTAAACTCAAGAATTATATCATGGCTAAATCCGACGCAATAGGATTTGTATATAGAAACGATGAAAACGTCCTTAGTATATCTTTTGAAGCTTCTGATGAAGTGGAAGCAGGTACAAGATTACCTCATTTAGCAGGTAGAATTATGGACTTTGAATGGAAAGACATATACAAAACAAGTATTAAATAAGAGCTATTTGCTCTAATTTTCGTATATTTATAATAACTAAACAGTAAAACAATTTAATTTTAAAAAGCAATTATGTATCAATTACAAGAAACACAAACAGGAGCTCCAAGTTATAAACTAATGAGCCCAGGTATCAATGAAAACGTTAAAATAGTAGACGTAACTTTCGATACCCTAAGACAAGATGGAACAGGTGGAAACGTTATTAGATTCTATTTTCAAGATGAAGAAGGAGCTAAGTTTACACATACACAAATGGAAGTAACAAGTTTAGAAAGACTACAAGAGTCTTCTAAAAATGCTGCCTCTGCAGGAAGAAGCTGGTCTTCTACTCCAGAACAACTACATGCAGATTTAATTAGAAACACAGGAGAGGTATTACACCATGTATTATCTGCTTTTATTCCTAAAGAGCGTGTAGCTATTGGTGGTACATCTTGGAATGATTTAGGTAAGAATGTTATCGATCTTATTGGTAACTCTTATGAAGGACACAAGTTCAAGATTAAGTGTGTATATGACAAGCAAGGTAAATATTTACAATTTCCTTCACGTCCTGTACAGCCGTTTTGTTTACCTCAAGATTCTACACAACAATTAATTTTAGGATACAGAGATAATATTACAGCAGCACAGCCTACTAACGAAGCAGAAATTAGTTCAGCTCCCAACAATTCTACGGCAGGAGACAGCTGGTAATCTAAACATTAATCAGACATTATAGGGGGCTTCGTGCCTCCTTTTTTGTCTCTAAACTATAGTAAATGTACAATTTAAACCCAGTAATAACGAAAGAATACATACTGAAGCATTTAGACCAAGCGCAGATACTAGAGTATTATTTAGGGGTTAAAGTTGATGTTAACACAAAAGTAAAATCACCTCTGCGGAGAGACAATAATCCTTCTTGTTCATTTAAAATGATTAACGGGACTATTTACTTTAAAGATTGGGCACAAGGCTTTTCAGGTGATTGGATTAAAATCATACAGTATAAGTACGGAATTACGTACGCAAAAGCTTTAGAAAAGTGTGCAATAGATTTTGGTCTTACTAACGGCAGTGTTAAAGCAACAGTTGTTAAAGTAGAATACATACCAGAGAAACTAGAACCAAAGGAGTCTAAAATAGAAATCAAAATTAGACCTTGGGATCAGTATGACAGAGAATTCTGGTCTAAGTATGGAATCAACAAAGCAATGCTAACCCTATATAATGTATACCCTTGCGAGATCGTGTTTTATAACTCTAAAGTAGTTTATACAAGACGTAAAAATGATATTGCATATGCGTATAGATTTGGTCCTAGTAAATATAAAATATATATGCCTCAGCGTAATGCATTTAGATGGCTATCTAATTATAACAGCTGGCAAGGTCTAGAACAACTACCTGAATTTGGAGATCACATTGTAATTACAAAGTCTATGAAAGATGTTATGGCACTAAGACAATTTGGTGTTGTATCTGCAGCTCCGGCTTCAGAAGCAGTTATACCTGATGATGGTATAATGACAGAAATTTCTAGACGATTTACAAATATCTATTCTTTTATGGATTTTGATTTAACCGGTGTCAAAATGGCTAATACTCTATTAAAACGTTATAATATTAAACCTTTATTCTTAACTGATGGTAGGTTTGGTACTATAAACTATGGAGCTAAAGATATATCAGATTATATAGAGATCAACGGTACTACAGAAACATTAAAATTAATTAATCAGTACAAAGAAAGTAAATATGACAACATCAATAGAAATACCGCAATTTATTAAAAAGGTAATGGTAGCTAAGGCTCGTAGAATTAAGTATTATAAAAAGGGAGGTAAAATACCCAAAAAGTATGCTAATAATAAGTTTGATAATAAAGGGCGAATGATTAACAGTGATGGTGATCATGTTGTAGCTAACCCTAGGACTATAGGTACAGCTAGATATCTTACAATAAACGGTCAACAGCTGTATAACGCTCGTATGAGTCCTCATATGAGGAGTAAGATAGTAAACGCAGTTAAAGAGAGTTATATGCCTTATGTAAAAAACGTAAAGCCTATTAAAAAACTGCCAGTAGCTATATCACTAGATTTCTATGATACAACTAGACAAGCTAATTGGGATTTAGATAATCAATGGTTGTATGGTAAATGTTTTCAAGATTTAATAGTTAAGTTAGGTATACTACCTGATGACGATATTAAATACATAACTCAAGCAAGCGCACCTCGTTTCTTTCCTGTAGATACAGAAGAAGAAAGAAAATTGATATTTCATATAACAACAGAAACTCGTGTAGAAATACTAAAACATAAATTTTATGATACATTTTACAGGAAAGGTAAGTAATGGTAGAATAGTACCAGACGATCCTATTATGGTTAACGATGATCTTAATAAGCTACATGATAAAGATGTAGAAATTACTATCAGAAAAACCAAGACAAGAAGCAATCCACAAAACAGATATTATTGGGGTGTTGTAGTTTATCTTATTAAAGAACGCTTTAAAGAGTTAGGTTATACACGTACAGATATCCAACAAGAACATGTAAGCAGTCCTATAACTAGAGATGATGTACATACTTTTCTTAGAGAGAACTTTCTAAGAGATGATTGGATTGTAAGAGATACCGGTGTAGTAATCGGAACTGTAGCAAAATCAACCACGGAGTTATCTACGGATGAGTTTGTTATATACTTAGAAAATGTGAGAAATTGGGCAGCAGAAACTCTAGACATAGATATACCTGATCCAAATACTCCTATTAGCACAAACATAGAAATCAAATAAATCAATAATCATGGGAAGAATGAAAGAATACTATCTTAATAACATCGACTGGGAACACGAACACATTAATCAACCTCCAATGGAAGAACCAATGTTTTGTAGTGATCAAAGTCCGCATGTACAATGTCCTAACTGTTTTCAAGGACGTATTAAACTAAACTACACTACCAAAGAAGGTGTGTGTGAAAGTTGTGGGCAAGAGTTTGTATTAGTAGGAAGTAACACAGTTAGATATAAATAAAACAATAATGTATGAAAATAGTAAGTAATGCAGACATTCAGCATGTCGGTACTATATCAGAGTCAATAGACTTTGGTATAGATAGTAGTAATATTGGTATATTGTTTAGAGGATTCTCTGATACTTTATATTCCAATAAGATAGGATCTATAGTTAGAGAAGTAACTTCTAACTGTTTTGATTCTCACAGAGAAGCTAACATCAAAGATGATGTAATAATATTATTATCAAAAGCGGACCCTCTTACAGGTAAATCAGGTAAAATCTGTTTTAAAGATGTAGGTGTAGGATTAAGTCCTGATAGAATTAAAAACATTTACTCAAAGTATTTCTCCTCTACAAAAAGAGGATCTAACAATGAGATAGGTGGTTTTGGTATAGGTGCAAAGAGTCCTTTGGCTTATACAGACGCTTTTGAGGTAAAAACTGTATACGATGGAATAGAGTACCATTATGTAGTACATAGAGGTGAACAAGTTCCTAGAATAGAGTTGTTAATTAGTAACCCAACAGACACTAGAAATGGTACTGAGGTTATATTACCGGTTAGATCAGGAGACGAAGACAAGTTTGTTACAGAGTGTAAAAGACAACTACGTTTCTTTGATAACATCTCATATAAAGGTATGGGTATAAACAATAACTACAAAGTAATGTCTGGTAAAAGCTGGATAGCAACTGGTAGTACTGGATATACAGATTTTAAAATCTCTATCTGTTTAGGAGGTGTAAGTTATCCTCTTGACGCGGATCAAGTGGGTCTTGGTAAATATGGAGATAATGAAGATTATTTAGATACATACTCACAGACCACTGTAGCTTTAAAGTTTGATGTAGGTGATATAGACGTTACTATGTCTAGAGAATCTATAGAATACAACGATAGAACTATAGCCGCTATTAAAACAAAATACAGAGAAGCTAAAGAAGAGCTAAGAGAGCTTTATTATAAATCTTGGAAAGAAGAGACCGACTTTAAACGTTACATAGATCTATGTGAAGAAAGCAGAGGAACTCCTAAAATACCGGTTACAAAAGAAGAAAGTATTAGTATAGACTTTTGTATACCTGGTTCAGATAGACCAGAGTTTGCTCCGTGGGGTATGGCAGTTAATCCTTCAGACATTAATTTTATATTTAAAGGATATGCTGTTACTGATGGTAAACGTAATACTAAAAAGTACAGTAATACTGCATCTCATTATTTTTCTAAAAGACCTATTGCAGACTTTTATAGAAAGAGAGGTAAGTTAAGTAGTATTAAGAATGAGTACATAGAATCACTGGTAGGATCAAATACTTTTATTTGTCTAGAATTACAAGAAGATGAAACTTGGAAGAACAGTATGCAACATAGTAAAGTAACAATGTTAGAAAAGCTAAAGCCTTTGCTCTTAAGATATATTATAGACAATACAAAAAGCTATGATACTCTTGTTGTTCCAGATACTTTTAAACCTTCTGTAAGAGCAATAGCTAAAGCTAAACCTCCTAGAGATTTAGTATGTGCTAGACAACTAAAGTGGTATAATGACTATGATAGAACTGTAGATTTTGTTAGGTTTTATAAGACAGAGGCGTATTACAAAGATCTAACTAAGCTTGTTAACCAGGGAATTAGTATTGTTTATGCTTCTTCAGATGAGGAGCATCAACTTAAGCTTTTAGGTCTAGTTTTATATAACAGTAAGTTTAACTCAGGTAAAAATAGGTTAGGCAAAGCTGTTTATGGACCTCTTTACAATGATTCTAGAATACAAGTGCATAAAATTGCTAAGTCTCACTTAAAGTGGTACAAACAAATAGGTGCTCTTACTATTAAAGAATTCTTAGTAAAGAACTATAACTATTTTATGTGTACAAAACAGATAGAATATTTAGACGGTTTAGTTAAAAAGCACCCAGTCTTGTTAGGAGAAGCATCTAATGTGTCTCCTATACCTAGAAAGTATCGTACTGATTTTGCAACTATTATTACAGATGTTACAACTCAGAACAGAGTAGATCAGCGTGTAAATAGCATAACAGAATTGTATAATCATTATAATTTAGAAATGAATGATACTAATGCTACGGCACATGGTAAGCAAGGAGGTTATTATATGGATGGGCTTTTAAACTTTCTTAAGAAGCAGGCAGACAAACTAGTATTTTTAGAAAAGTATTTCTTAACTCAAAATACTACCAGAGATGACAAAGCTGAGGATATTATTAAAAACATTATTCCACAGTTTTATACAAAAAACAATTTCAAAATTAAAAACTATTTCAATGAATCAAGTATTTGCAATTAGAAGTAACAAAGATGTTACAGCGTTAGTTAACGGTAGCAGTTTTTATAAAACAGCTAAAACAAAAGAAGAAGCACAGACCCTATACGAACAGGTTAAAACAGTCGCTCTAAATCCTAAAGATAATTTAGTTAGAGAATTGATTGAGAAATTTGACCCAGTGTCTAGAGTTTATAATAACCAAGATCTTGTAAAAGATAGCCTTGGTAATTGGTATTTAAAGGGGTTCAGCGAGCCCCTACCTACCAAGCTTCTTACTAAGATGAAATCATTCTTAGATGAGGGACATCCTATAACACCATTAGTAAATTTCTGGAAGTTATTAATGTTAAATCCTGCAGAGCATGTAAAACGTGATTTGTATTCTTTTATGGATCAATACGAATTTCCTATCACAGACTCAGGGTATTTTGTAGCATATAAATCTGTTAAAAAGACAGATAAAACCTATAAAGCAGTAAACATGTGGGTCCCTAAAGAGTACATACAGATGAAAGCTTCAGGAGAAGATCCTAAAGACTACACAGTTATGGACATTGATGGTAAATTCTCTATTGTTAAAACAGAGATTGTAGCAGATAGTAATGGTAATTTTATAGCACCTCAGCACGTTGCTGGTAATCTAGATGAGATGTTTAATAGCATGAATGATCTAGGAGGTGATGTAGATGCTCCAGAGTTTACTGACTGGCATGGTGGTAGTACACAAATTCGTTTGGGTTCTCCTGTATCTATGCCTAGAAGCTCTTGTGATAGTAATCCTAATAATACATGTTCTAGTGGTTTGCACGTAGGTGCTCCAGGATATGTAAAAGGATTTGGCGGTAGTGGTGGAGACACTGTCTTCCTAGCAACGTTAGTTAATCCAATGAATATTGTCGCTGTACCAGCAGATTATTCTTACATGAAAATGAGATGCTGTGAATACTATGCATACGGTATTGTAGACTTAGCTAATGATATGACAATTACAACTCCATATTTCGAGCACGACTATAAAACTTGGGAAACTGAGTCTTTAGAAGAACAGTTAGCTGAAATAGGACAGTATAGCACTTCTGCTCAATTGGCAGAAAAAGCTAATATCGTACAAGAGAGACTTGTAATGGTATCATAACTTAAAATAGAGGGGTCAAGCGTAGTAATACGTGCAGGGTTACCGAGTCCCAACCCCTCTTTTTATTAAAAACTTACAGTATGAAAATTATATTATTAATATTTAGCGTTATTTGGACTTTTATAGGATTTAGTGTTCTAAAAGTAGATGTTTATGATGAGCAGGGTAATCTTATAGAAGACACACCACAATTTAGAAGAAAATCACAGGGAAGAAGTCCCAGACAAATGGTCAGTAATTATAAACTTTTTGGTATATCCGTTATGGTAATTTCTATATTTTCTACTGTTTATTTATTATATAAAATATTTATTTAAATATGACAATAAAAGAAGAACATATAAGACTTATATGCAAAGCATTAAATAGAACAGCAGGACACAGAGAAGAAGCATCTAAACTTTTAGGAATTACAGCTAGAACTTTGTACAGATACCTAGGAGATTATTCAATAATAGTAGTCGAAGGAAAATACACAGAAAATAATAAAACACCAGAAAAGAAAAACGTTTAATATGGACCCAGTAGATTACGGAAATCCCGCGTATGATGACGACGAACACACATGTATACACTGTGAAAAACCTATGTCAAAACCAGGTTATTGCAGTAATTCGTGTTTCGACGCAGATATGTTATAAAACATTTAAAAGAATCTTGTATATTGCATACAGTATATACAGTTAAAAAGAAAACAATAATATGGATTATTATCAAAGTACAAAAATTAGTAATTCTTCCTTAAGTTATATAAATCCGGAACAAGGAGGATCCCCAAGAAAATTCAAAGATTATATAGATGGAAACTCTAATAATATTAGCAGTCCCTCTCTATATGCCGGTACAACTATACACCAATATTTTTTAGAACCAGAAACTTTTATAGTATCTGATGTAGATAGACCAAGTGATACTATTGTGAGAATAATAGACAAGGTTTATCAAGTTACTAGAGGTGAATTAAATACCGATATTAACTCACATCAGGATTACATTTTAGGATCTGCTAAAGAATTTGCGTATGGTCAATCCTGGAAACCCGAAACATTACTTAAAAAAATCATCGATCAAGGTGAAGAGTATTATAACTTTTTACATAGAGCCGATGGCAAGATTTGTATAGACCAAAAAATGGCAGCTATGTTAGCTAACATAAAAGAGTCTGTTAACAATAATGCAGGCGTTAAAAAACTGTTGTTTGACACACCAGGAGTTAACGAAGAGGATGTATATTGGGGTCCAAATGAAATATATAAATCTAAAATAGATAGATATACTTCTAATGCTCTTATAGATTTAAAAACAACATCAAAACCTCTAGCCTCCTTTAGAAGCTCGTTTGATTTCTATCACTACGATAGACAGCTAGCATTCTATAAAGATGCTTTAGAGTGGATAGGAAAGCCTGTAGAGCGATGTTATATTATAGCTATAGAGACAACCGGTTATAACCAAGTACGTATCTTTGAAGTTGGTGAGAAATTAATTGAACAAGGTAGAGAAAAATACAAAAATCTACTTAACAGAATAGAGTATCATCAACAAACACAACAGTGGATAGAACCACAAGAAGTGTATGAAAACAATGGTATAACTTTATTTAACTAAATCAATGATCAAAAGAGAAGAGAAGCACAAAGGTAGAAGAGAAGCACATGAAGCTTTAGAAAGAGCAAAAGCTTTAGTAAAGGAACGACTTAAAAACAAAGATACAGCTGGTCCTTTTTATAAGGACGGCTGTGTTATTTATTGTAGCAAAGACAGAGTCGAAGAAGTTTTAGAAAAGTATAATATAGATAATGATGAGCCTATGAAAAGGGTGCATCAAATATATAAAAAGAAAGAATATTATGGCAATAAAAAAGAACCTAGAAACAGTTAAAACAATAATAAAGCAAATTGCTTTCTTAAAACGTGTAACTAGTGCAGATACAAAACGGAGCATTCAAAAATTACAACAAAAATTAGACGACCTAATCAAAAAGAGTAATGGAAGAGATAACGATAAACCCACTAAGACCTGAAATAGGTCATATTAGTTTAGAAGAGATAGAGCAGGTAGTACGAGAAACAGGATTAATAGATATACGTGTTATTTCAAGAAAACGACCGTACGTATTACACAGAGGTATATTCTTTATGCTAGCTGTGGCATATACAAAATATTCATTAGCACATATTGGGAAATTTCTAGATAAGGATCACGCAACAGTCATACATGCAAACAAAACAACTCCTTGGACCATAGGACAAGACAGAGATGCAAAAAACATGTTTAATGCTATCCATACTAGAATAAAACATAAGATCCATGTTAAACTAAAAGAACATGAGTTTGTTAGAGACAATAGAATAGAATCTCCAACAGACTATACAAATGTATATGATCGTGTTGACCTGCTTTTAATAGAAATAGAACAATTAAAAACGCAATTAGCAAAAAATATAACAGTAACATATGATACAGCAGACTGACATATTAGAAATAGTAGATAAATTTAATAATAAACTTCTTATAAATAAGACTAGTCCATACACAATAAAGTTACATCAGAGTAACGAAAACAGACTCAGGGACTTAGGATTTTTAGTGCAGATAACTCCTGAAAAGGTAGTATACAAAAAGCATGAAAAAGAAGCAGACATTTATAGAAAAACAAAAGCGTGGAGTGTTCATGCTAGAATTCTTGACTTTGCAAATGAAATAGAATATGAAACTTCTAACGCGGTGTACAAAATTAGTACACAAGAAGCAAGAATAAAATGTGGAAAGATGGTATACAAGAATGCAAGCTATACCCAAAAGATCTATATCCCAATAAAGTATTGGACCGTAGAATATAAAAATCCAGCTAACCAAAAATTATATGAGTATTTAGGGTATGAATGGTATAGTGAACTTAGAGATCTTTTTGACAAAGACTATATGAAAAGTATAGGACACTCTGTTAGTAAACTAAGAGCTACCAATATTGTATATCCAGCAAAAGAAGAGGTGTTTAATGCTTTTAAGTATTGCAGCTTTTTAGATACTAACGTAGTTATCATAGGACAGGATCCGTACCATGACGGCAGTGCTCACGGTTTGGCTTTTTCTATACGAGAAGGTCAGACTAAGGTGCCTCCTAGTTTACGTAACATACTTAAAGAAGTTCAAGATGATTATTACTCTGGTAACTTTGCTTTTAAAAGCGCTCATAGTCCTACACTAACACGTTGGGCGTCGCAAGGAGTATTAATGATAAACAAAACTTTAACAGTTAATAAGAGTCAAGCTAACTCTCATTCTAATTTAGGATGGAATAAGTTTACCCAGGACGTTATAGACAAGCTTATAGCTTCTAAAACAGCCTCAAAAAAACCACTTGTATTTGTATTGTGGGGTAAAGAGTCACAGAAATTAGCACCAGAAGAGTCTGAATACATTAAAGTAATCAAAGCTCCTCATCCTGCAGCAGAAGTATATGCTGGAGGTAAAGCAGGTTTCTTTGGATCTAAGCCTTTTACAAAATGCAACGAATTCTTAGAAGAATTTAAACTTCAAGGAATTATATGGTAAAAATAAGCCTCGCTATATGCGGGGCTTTTTTCTTTCTTAGTTGGTTAACTTAGTAAAGTTCTTCCATGCAGTCTCAGGATCAAATTGTACCCCTCCACTATAACCTAAACTCTGTAATAATCTTACCTTAAACTTACTTTCTCCTTTTTTCCACACACCACTATCTCTTTTATATTCAGCAAATGGATCTGACAACTGTGCAATAAGCTTTTCAGCACGCAATATAGAGTTAGTCATTGCTGTTGGTGATCTTAAAATTCTAAGTAAATCCGATACTGCTCCAGGTGTTGGTGCAAACGCATTAATCTCTCCTTTTAATGTAGTCATTAGATACAATAAATAATAAGCACTTGTTGGTATTTCATCATCATCATCTTCTACCATTTGTGTTAGTATACCTACTAATGTACTAAGTATCATTAACGTTCCTACCTCATATAGTGCTCTAAAAGCTTTCTCTTTATCTTTAGCAGTTACAGTAGATCGTTTGTAGGTATCTTTTAACTTTTCTAAAGTGCTAGCTTCAGTACTTGTTCTCCAGTTATCCATCATATTATTAATAAACCATCTGTAGAATCCTCCATCTACTTGATTTGTTTCATGATTAACAAATTGTGTTCTGTATCTATTTAACAATGTAGGTACAAGGAATTTTCTAAAAAGCTCTAACATTCTACCACCTGTAGATTGAGACAGGACTGACTTGTCCATACGTCTGTAGTTACCATTTAGCCTTCTATTCATTTCTCTTATCTCTGCAATTGTTTTAGTAACAAGTTTTTGTGCTTCTGCTTGTTCCGCTTCTGTACCTCCTACTAACTCCAGTTGTCCAGTGTTAGGGTTTACATAAAAAGCATTATACAAGTTATATTTTTTACCATCTAAAATTACTTCCTTGTTTTTAAGGTGTGCAACCATTGCGCCTCCTTGTGCTGCTACTTCACCAATGTGATAGTTAATTAACAATGTGTCACTGCTTAAAAACTGTCTCATAGCACTTCTACCTGATACTTGCTTACCTACTAAATCTTCAAAGTTACCCTGTATACCATCAAACTTGATTAACATTTGTCCTATAAAAGATCTGTTACCTAGTTTATTGTATTTGTCATCATACAAGTCTTTTATACGGGTCATCATTTCTTTATGCCCATCAGCAAACTGTGATGCATTTATAAGAGCTGAGTTACCTCGACTTGCACCAGATTCAAAGAGTTGTTGAAAAGAAGCAGTTAAATAGTTACGTGTACCTTTTAAGAAATCAAGCCCTAATGTTGTTACAGCTGTATATCCTAGTATTGTGTCAACAATTTTATCTACTTGTATGTCTTTAGTACCAACAGTTACTTTTTCTATCTTTTTAGTTTTACCTAAAAGTACCATCTCAATGTACTTCTCTAGTCTCTTCTCTATTATACTTTCTCCTTCTTTTATTTCAGATCTCTTCTTACCAAATTTAGCTAGTGCCGTTTTATTTAGTTTTTTAGGATCCTGTACTTGTCTATTAGCAAACGTATCTTGTAATAAATATGCAATTTGTAATAGCTCGTTGTTCTTTTCAGCTGTAAGAGCCCCGTTAGAAAACATACTAAGAGATGTCATTACATCTAAAGAAACATCATTAGAGTTTATATCGTCCATAAACATTACAGGAGCATATTGCTCTGATTGTTTATCTAATGCAGCTATACCATAAGCCATTGCATCATCCTGATCTACATTAAACAATCTAGAATAGGCTTCTTTAATTTCACTTAAAGTTCCCTTTTCAAGTACTCTATCTAAAGTTCCTTTACGTATAGAAGGTAATGCCATGTTTACACTTTGTTTTTTATATACCAATGCTAAAGACTGGTTATAAATATCAGTAAACTCTTGGTGTGCCTCACCATCTTGGTTTTTAGGAAAACCATCGGAATCATATAAAGAAGTCCATTTTTTATTTATGTAAGATTTATTAGGTCTAGTTACCATATAACCAAAATAAGAAGCAGAAGATTTGCCTTTAAACTTACTGTTTGCTTTTTCTACAGCATCAATAGCATCAAACTCTTCTTGGTCAATAAATCTATTTTCTAACGCTGCTTGTGCATTCATTTGTGTAAGAGCCCAGGATTTAACATCTCCTCCAGCTTTACGTGCAGCGTCTTGTATTTCTTCTGTGTTTTTTGCAACAGTGTTATTTTTAAACCATCCAGATCTTCTAAGACCAAATCTTACAAGTTCTTTTTCTGTAGGACCATTAACTTTAATAGTCTGCAGTCTTTTTAGATTATTTTCTAAACTGTTTATAACAAATGCTACAGCCTCTTTGTTTTCTAACTGATCGTACTGAGCTAACTTGTTTTCTACTTTAGTAATGTCTTGTTCTATTTTTGCTAAATAATCTATACGAAGATCTAACAAACTTGCTTTAAGCTCAGACTCTGCTTTTTCCTGTGCTTTATCAAAAGCTGTATCATCGTATTTAGTAACAAGAGTCCACACATCTTTATTACCAGTTGTTCTATTGTTTTTTAATTCAATGATAGGTTCGTATATTTTAGATACGTCGTTACCTATACTCTTACCTTCTATTAACGTGTCATACGCATCTTGTAGTCTGTTATGAACAGTAAGCATTTTCATTCTTTGCTGATCATTTAACTGATGATTCATATTTATTAGACCTGCTAATGTAGGATCAGAAGATGTAGACGGTGATGTAAGCAAATACATAAAATAAGAGTCATCTTGTAGGCTGTAACGTAATGCTCTTGCAAACGCTTCTTCAGATTGTGGAGCCTGACCTACTAATAATTTTAATTTTTCTACTCTATTATTTAAAACACCAAGCATTTTTGTTTTTTCTTTTTGTGTCTTAGAACTAGCTTTAATTTTTTCTCTCTGTTTATTTATGTATTCTAGTTGTATATCAACATACTCTTTAGTAGCCGGACCAGATTCTTTTACAAAAGGATATAATTTTTCAGCTAATACTGGAATGTATTCATCCTGTAGTTTAGTACGTAATTTGTTTAATAATGCAACAGAATCATTAAGCTTACTAACTTTACTTCTATTGTCTTTATCGTCTTTTAACTCCCCTGCTTCTATTTGTTTAATAAGTGCTCCAGGTAGTTCATCTAAAAAAGTAAAGCTGTTTAATAAAATTCTATACTTATTAAATCCTTCTATACGTTCTTTTAATTCACGTTTATCATTTGCTAAAAATAAATCTAGCAGATCATTAGCTTCTTTTACTTCTTCGTAAAACGAATCAACAGATACAAAAACATCTTTAGCCGCTTTAATCTCAGCAATTTGTTTTGCTAATCGTGCTTGTCTGTTTTTAACAAACGTTGTGTTTTTAATATTCTGTTTTGTTTGATCTAACTGATTCTCAAGAATAATAAGAACGTTATTTAATAAATTGTTATATGGATCTACAGTATTCATAGACTCAATCTGCTCAGTGCTATTAGCAATAAACGGTTCTAATCTAACAATCGTAGCTTGTGATGATTTAAATATAAAGTCTGCAAGCTTACCTTTAGCTTGTTTTTTCATATCAGTGAAAGAGTTATAACCTAATTCTTTAGAGAGTTTCTCTTTACTTATTGTTGAAAGGTCATTAATGTTGTTAATAGGAGTCTTTCTAGTAATAACTGCTTTACCAAAATCCTTGCTACCATTTGTAATGTTTACAACAGCGTCCTGGTTTGGTATAAGCCTACCACTAAAATCTATGTACACAGTAGGATCTCCCGATGCTAAGTTTGCAATCGCATTTGCATCTACTTTAAGTGCTATGTCATCAAACAAAGTACCATCACTAAGCGCATACATTAATTCATTACTTGCAGATGAACCGTATTGGAATCCGTCTGCTCCTATTAATTTATCTACAGGTTGTAATATTTTTGCTAATTGTTCTAACTCAGACCCTTGTTTAATATCAATACCAAATATGTTTGCTAGTAACTTAACAAACTTACTCCACATGCTTTCTAATATTCCTTGCTCATTAGGAGACATAAGATCATTAAGATCTTGTATAAGCTTTTTGTCTTTGTATAACAAATTTGTTATAAGCTCTTCTGCAGCAAGCTCAGTAGGGTTAGGTCTATCTTTATATACTTTTAAGTATTGGTTAAATAGTTTTTGTATTCTTTGTGCTTTTTCATCTCCCTTATGATTCTCAACTAAATTGTCATACCATTTAATTACATCTAGTCTTAATTGTTTTTGTTCTCCTTTTGGTAACAAAGCAAGACCGGCGTGTAATGCCTCTTCTAAAAATTTAGTTTTATTTAAATCTCCAAGCACAATAGTATTAAGCTTACTACTGTAATATGTTTGACCTCCAGGAGAATACACTACCTTAGTCTCTTTAATTTTGTCAAAAAGATTAGACATTTCCTCAGTCTTAACACCTAACTCATCTTTCATCTGTGCTACAGTATAATTACCTGCAGCAAATACTGGTGTTCTATCTTGTTCTACTTGTTGTTCAGGTAAAGATTCTCCTTGATAAGTAGTAGATTGTTTTTTTGCTTTTGTATAAGCAGTTTGCAATGCTTTTATTTCTTCTTCTGTTTGTGCTTCTTTTAATTGAACTGTTCTATCTAAAGCATCAGAAAATCTTTTAAAACTACTAGCAGGCATATATCTAACAAAAGAGTTTGCTGTAAACTGCAACATGCTAGAAGACATTAAATATTTTAATAAATTATCAGACAGTGTAGAATTATCTTCAAAGAGATCCTCTAACTGACCCATAAGCTGTGCAGATACTTCATTACTCATTTTAGTAAAAGAGTCTGCTACAAGTATTTTTTTACCCTGATCATTAGTTTGTATTTGTAACAAACTATGCAGTGCTATGTTGTAGTTATATTTAGGATCTTTTTTAAGATTTTCTATTTGTTGTATAGTAGCAGCTAAATCTGAAGAACTTATCTCACCATATTCTTTTACAAATGTATCGTATATTACAGAAGGACTTAAAAAATTATCTGCAAGACTACCAGCTAGGTAGTTCATTGCATTACTGTTATTTTGATATACTTGATGATTAGAAAGTATTTGTGTAAGTAATTTACTTGTTTCAGGGCTTTTATCGTCTTCAGCAAATGAAGAACGTATTCTGTTTAAAGCTCCTTTATCTTTTACTCCTCTAGTTGTAGCAAGTAATCCTGTAGCATTTAATCCAGTAACCCCCGTCCATGCTAAAATAGAATTAGCGTTTTGCATTACTAATTTCTGTACAGCAAGAAAATCTCTTTCATCCTGTGTAAGCTCTTTTCTTTTTAATAAGTCAGTAATATTATACTCAGCTGTTAAAGCTTTGTCTAACGCCTCCGTAGTAAGTGCTACAGCATCAAAATCAAATGCATTTAGTTTTTCTAACAAGGTTTTTCTAATATTACCTTGTCTTTTTTTCTTTTTTGTAAGAGATAATGTATCTAAATCTGATTGTAAACTTTTTAACCTAGAGTATTCTTTTAATATAGGTTGATTAACAAACATAAATGCTCTAGACTGTCCTGCAGCAAGACCAATAATGTGTCCCGCAATACTAGTCATGTCATCATCCAGGTTTAACTTAGGTGCAATACCAAGTTTAACGTTATCTACAAATAATGTAATCAAAGAAGATATAGAATCAAATTTACTACGTGCTCCTTCTTTAACGTTCAGTCCTGTTTTAAGATCTACGTCGTCTTCATATATAGGCTCAAAGCTATTGTAATTTACACCGTCAATTTCAAAACCAATCTCTGGTTTGTATTTCATTTGTGTAAGCATTGATACAAGAGCATTTAAATTAGCTGCAATACCGATGTTAGCCTCACCAATCTTATTTGCAAGGTTAAAGTCTAAGTTACCTACTACAGTAAATATAGACCCTTTAGTAAAATCAAAATTATATTTATCTATTACGTCTTGTGCAACACCCTCAGTAGCAGGAGTAAACATCATTTCTGCAATTTCAGGTTGACTAAATATATCAAGCATGTTATCTAACATGTCGTTTTGTAGTACTGCCGGGTTAGCGGTAGCACCTATATTTAATCTTTCCATTGCTTCTTTAACAGAAATAGCATTACCCTCTTCATCTTTATAAGATCTTCTCATAGATTTTATAAGAGGTTGCTGTGCCCAATATGCTTCAGTAGCTTCTACACTATTAGCAGGAGTTACTACCTGGTTACCAGATACAACAGTAGATGCATATCTATGTAAAAATAATTTATCTAAATCGTAATCAGATCCTGCAAGAGATGGTAGCTCTAAAGGCGTAACCATTGTATCTCCTTTACTATCTGGCAAAAACCCTACAACCTTAATAGGTAACATAGAGTGATATGTTTGTGTAGGTATACGTGCTGCAAATGCTGTAAGCAATCTATCGGGTATGTCTTCTATATTATCAAACTTAGTTAAGTTAAAGAATTTTTTAGATACAAGTACCTCAGCAAATTCTACAACTCCATTGTTTAATCTGTGTATTTTTAACGGCTCACCTGTTTGTGGATTTAAGTAATGTGTACCAGAAGCTAGCGTAGCTATACCTCCTGCAACATTAGATCTTAATACTCCTTTATTATACAACGAAATCATAGTTTGTTCTATAATTGGTTGTATGTGTGGTAAGTTATAATTATATGTTTTTCCGTCTTCAGACAATTGTAACAACTCAAGCACTTCAGGACCTCTAGTATTTTCATTCATACTGTATACCATGTCTTTAAATGCCTGATTGTTTTCAGGTTGTAATAAAGACTGTACAGCTTCTAAAAATATTTTTTTCTGATCCGCGTTTGCATTGTTTATGTTGTCAACTAATTCTCTAGAAGAACTTTCAGTCAGCATAGATCCAAACAAATCATGTACTTGCTTTGCTAGCACTGATTCTGTTTCTCTCCCTTTTTTAGATTTTGTTTTATTAATCACTTGGTCGCGTTCAAACTGCATTTCACCGGTGTGAATCAGTCCTTCGTCGATAGTAGTATCAAAACCTTCAATCATTTTATCTGACTTACGCTTAGATGCACTTTCTGGAATTAAATACATAATTCTATTTGCATTAAGCATGTCGTATATCTTACCTAGTTCAGGATGTGCTTCCGCTTCTTCCTGTGTAATAATATTATCAGACTTTTTAAAATATCTATCACCATCTTCGTAAACAGTTTTTGTAGAATTTAAGTCTAAAGAATTTATTTCTTGTGGTGTAAGCTCTATAGATGGATCATCAAGACGTTGTACTAGTTTTTCGTAAGCTCTTTTTTGTGTAGTGCTATTAAAATTACCAGATTGCAATTCCCTAAATGCATACATTTCTTGTGTCATTAACACCTGCGCATCATTAGAAGCAGCTTCTACTCCTTGGAATGTAACATTAGAATCAGGGTACATAAGATACTTGTACTCCATACGACCTTTAATGTCTCCAGAAGCATGAAAACCAGCTAATCTTTTATTAAAGTCAATATCATTAACAAAGTTGCTATCACCATGAAAGAGCTGTGTAAAACTCGCACTGTTAATCAAATGATTTATTGCAAGCTGACCAATCTTATCTTTTACAGACATGTCAGTGTCTTTACCACTAGGTGTTAGTTTATCTAACTCTTGTGTCAATCCTACTTGTTCTGTTCTAGTTTCGAGATCTGCTACTACTTTTTGTAACATAGGTTGTATAACCTCTTCTTTCATCTTAGTCTCAAACGCAGCTGTAGCATTCTTTCTAGATTTAAGATAGTCAACTACATTTGTACCATCTGCTAATGTAGCATCATTAAGTATAGATAAAATACCAAAATATTGTGTTTTACCTCCTTTTGTTTTTAATTGTGTGTTTGGGTCCTGGTTTCTTTTAAACTCACTTAACAGTAATCCATATGCGTCTTTTATAGCCTCTTCTGTAATACCTGTAACCCCATCATAGTAGTTTTTGATAGGTAGTCGTACAGAATATAAAGAACTTTTAGATTCAATAACATGCGGTATAAAATATCCATATCCTTCTATATCTTCATTCATAAACAAAGAATACATAAGCATAAGTCTTTGCTTGTCACTTAACTGCTTGTTAGTAGCTGCAGATTTTGTAGGAACTGTTTGTCCATTACCGTTTACTTCTGTATCACCAATAGAAACATCTCCCGCAAAAGCAACTGTAAGATTACTTAATACCTCATCGTTATTTAAAACGTTATTAGGATTACTATCTTGTGCTCCTTCAGCTGCAAGTTTTGCTATAGTTTCTAAATATAAATTCTTAGATACATATCTATAGTGTGATTTCCCTTTTGAGTCTCTATAGTTTGCTTCATAAGTAGACATATCAAAAGCTTGTGCAATATTAGCAAGCTCCATTACTTTTCTAGATCTCACATTGCCTCCCTTAGATATATCAAATATATCTTGGTCTCCTAGTAAGTCAGTTAAGTATCCTTCTGAGTCTAACCCGTCAGGTAATAACTCAGGAAATGCCTCTCTTAGTTTTGTATCTCCTAGTAAATATGCAGCAAATGCAGGAGTTACATCCCATCCTGCTTTAGCAAAGGATTTCACAATTGCATCTACACCTGCTTGTGTAAACCCATCTTGTCCTAATCTTTTTGATATTTTAGCTATCTCTTGGTTAAGTACTTTTCTGTTTGTTTTACCTTTCCACCTTCTAAAGATTTGATTAGCTCCAGAGCTTTCTACAGGATTTACAAAGAAAAAGTTTCTTTTAGATCCGGTTATAAAACGTAAATAATCAACAGAAAATTTATTAAAAGCATTTAAAAATTGTGTCTTAAGATCTTCATTACCTTTTGCATTTATAGCACCAAGTACTGCAGCTTCTATAGATTCATATTGCGCAACAGCCTCTAAACGTTTTATCATGTCTGCTTCTGTAGACTGATTAGATAAAAGTTTCATAAGATGACCAGACAATGTGTGACCATCCATAGTCTTTCTTATAATTGTTTTAACGTTGTTACCGTGAAGTTTACCTTCCCATTTAGTTCTACCAAAGAAATCTGTCTCCGGCATTATGATGTAAGATAAGAATTGTTTTATTCTAGTAGGTAAAGACTTAACTCCTCCAAGCTCTGTAAAGCTTACGTCAAACCTTCTAAACATTTCTTTATCTTCATCCGCAATATTTTCTTCTTCTGCTAACTGATCTTCTGTAGCCTCTGCTGTAAAACGTAATTGTTTTAATGCGTCATTTATAATATTTTGTTTTACTATTTCAGAAGACTCTAAAATAACTTTAGCTTTTAAAGCCTGTCTTGCTTTTTGTTTTATTGTTTCAACTTCAGCAGCTGTAATACTTTGTGCGTCAGGTATAAAAGATGCAACAGTAAGACCTGCAATATATTTATCAAGCACAGTTGCTAACTCTAACTCATCTAATGGTATTTCATTAGTAAAATTTAACACTGCTTCTAAACCTAAACCAGTTTGATACTGTGCAACAACTTGTCTTACAATATCTTTATGTAATTCAGAGTTTAATCTTTCAGAAGGTAGTGCACTAAGCTGTCCTCCAAATTCGTCATCTAAAAGCTTTTTAACTTCTTCCGGGGTATATACATCCTTCTTTGTTGTAAGAGTCTTAGCGTCGTCAACACCTTGGTTAAAGTCTGCTTTACTTATTACAATAGGACCCTCTCCTTCTACAGGAGCAGCCTCAACCTCAGTAGTTTGTTGTGCTGGTGCTTCAGATACTTCTGATTCAACTGCTTCTCCTGCATCTAATGCATGTAACCCTTCCAGGTTAGGAGTAATAGAAAGCGTAGGATTATAAAAACCGGATGAGCCTCCAACAATTGTAGAGTCAAACATCTCAGGAGTAGGTGTACCATCTTCAGGTACAAACTCTCTAAAGCTTTCTTTAGTAAGCTCTAACCCAAAAGGAGCAAGACCTATATTTATTTGAGTCATAATAGACTCTAAATTTTGACCAGTAAGTGTAGGAATATTTTTAACTAATGCTTTTTTCTTTGTATTATGATTTACATAAGAGTTTAGTACAAACTTTCCTTGATATCTTTCTACCTTAATATTAAAATCAATTCCTTTACCAAGAGCTACAAACAAAGCTAACTTAGAGTTTAATGCTTTAGTGTATTGTGCTCTAGCGCCTCTATCTTTATTGTTATATGCTTTTGCTTCTTTAGAATTAGGATCATTAAGTTTAGCAATTGTTTCGTTTATTTTGTTTATACGTTGTTGAACAGGTTCAAATGCTACCGTTGATGGCATAATTCGAACCCATTTAACTACATTGCCTCTTTTAACTAAAGCAAAGTATCTACCGTCAAAGTCCGGTAAAGTTGCTGTATGATCCGCTGCAATGTCCTCCCCTATAATAGTTTTACCTTGCTTACGATCGTAGATTCTATATGCTCCGTCATAAGTATGGTCATCATTTTCAGTAATTTTATATCTTTTTTGTACTCCTTCTTTGATACTGTTTAACCCGGCATCTGTATTAAAACTGTATAGCTCAGGATTTAAAACAACAGGTTCACCGTCTGTAGCATTTGGGTAAGCTTTTTCCAAAGCCTCAATCATAGACTTGAGCTGTAAATAACCCTGCTTGAACTCTTCAAATTGGTCATCAGTGAACATAGAACTCTTCTGCATATTATTGTAAAAGAATTCTTCAGTCATTTGATCTCCATCAATCAACTTGCCTTGTTTATCGTAAAACCTATTAGGTGTACGAACGACTGATAAAAGATCACCAGTACGTGCATCTTTAATACGTAAATAAGAACCATTCATGTTTATATCCATGTTTGTTTCTTTAATAGACGTTTTAGGATTTAACTCCCTTTTTATATTAATAAACTCTATTTGTAAGTTATTAATTAAATCTGGATCATTTAGTATAAGTTTAGCTAGCTGTTCTCTTTGTGTATTATTTAAACCCGCTGCTTGTAACCAATAGGTAGTTTGAAAGTTATCTCTATGTCTTGTACCATCGTCTGGAAATAACTTAGAAGCTACTTCACTTGCAGGCATTTGTCTATTAGGTTTACCCGCCTCCTGGCTTTTAACTTCATAGTATAGCTTGCCGTTTTTCATAAACTGTTGCACAACCTCATAGGTTTTACCAGTTTTACTTTTAACGTGTGATGGTAATTGCTCGTTAACCTGACCATAATTTTGATCAAAGGTCTCTTGTTCTGCTATAGCTTGTGCATTAGCTTCTTCTTGTATTCTTTTTTCTGCTGCTAAAATATTTGCAGCTTCTGAGTCTTTTACGGTTTTAATCGGATTAGTTACAGCTTCTTTAGCTTTCTTTGCTGCTTCTTTTACTCTTTCTTTTGTTGTCTTCTTTTCTGATGGCGGTGTCTCGTTCTCTGTCTCTTTGTCTTCGTTCTTTTTAATATTTTCCTTAACGGATTCTTCAAACGTAGCTCTTTTAGCAGGGTCATATACAAGATCTTTTAAGTTTCTATTTATTTTTTTAAGCTTTGCTTCTTGTTTTTCTATTTCTTTCTGTGCTTGTTCTGCTAAATCTTTTTCATACTGCTCATCATTAACTTTACTGGAATCTGTTTCTTTTATACCAAGAGCTTTACGTAGTTCTCTTACAGCATTACTACGGTTATCAAGCATCTCTGCTTGTTTTTGTTGTATGTATTTTATATGTTGTTCAGAAATACTTTTATCTCTTAGTAGACCACGAGCGCCTCTTAGTACAGTACCTGATAAGTTTTCTAAATCAAATTCTTTTACTTGTTCAGGATCCGCTAAAGATTTTAATACATCATTAATAAACTTGTTGTTATTATTGTTGTATGTCTCTTTCATGTCTAGCTCTAAAAGTTTTTGTTCTTTCTGAGCTTCTGTTAGATTTTCATTGCTAAGTATTCTAGCACGAGTCCTTGTAGTTTTATCTGCAGTGTCTCTGTTGCTTTGTTCGTACATCAATAATCCTCCTGCTAACGCCTGTCCTTTAGGACCTAAGTAACTGTATTGTACAGCATTTTCTTGCCATAACCCATTTAAATCAGATACTCTTTTTCTAAGTTTGTTTGCTTGATACTTACTAAGAGCTTCTTGCGCTTCTAGTGCATCTATTTGATTTAAAACATCCTTAGATTTTCCGTTAGATATGTACTGCATCATTGTACGATCTGCAGTATGATTTGTAACAAAACGGGATCCTCCACCTAGTATAGCACCTAAAGCTGCTTCTTCTAAATGGTTACCCATGTCATATTTTTCCCATTGAAATTTACCTTTACCGTAATCTTTGCCTTCTCCGGCTAGCATATTATAAGTTTGCTTTGCCCCGTATACAACATGTCCTTGTATAAATTCTTCTGTTGCCTCTTCAAGTCCAGAACCTGCACTTCTTAAAAGTCTACCACCAATTCCTTTAGCTGTGTTTCCGGTTGCTTCTAAAGCATTAAACACTCTACTTAAAATTGGTCCTGTAGCTCTATCTAAGAACTTCATGTCACTAACTTTCATTCCAGACTTCTTAGCGTAGTCTAATATTGTTTTAGAAATGGTTCTACCACCCCCAGTACCCATAGCTTTGTTAGCTAATGCGTTTGTTCCTACTCCGTATTCTATAAGTGAATTAATAAACCCGGTAGCTAACGCTAGTGCAGCAGCTTCTTCCTCATCTATACCATCACGTTTTGCTTGCTTGTATACTTCACCAGAGTTGATTACCATACCACCTCCTAAGTGCCCTATCATACTTGCTATTTTAGGTGAGTTTGCTACACCAAAAAGTTTAGCTGCTCTTAATGATACAGCTCCTACACCTTTAGCTATAGCTCCTCCAAGTCCCCAAAATTGTACAAGACTTGCTAAACCACTACCTATACCACTTGCTAGTGCTTCACCATTAGCAAACATGCTATCTGTATTAGCCGCAGCAGATTTTTGCAATTTATTAAACTCCTGCCCAAATCTATAGTCAGCTGCTACACGATCAGTCTCACCTTCTTGTGATTCTCCTACAGTAGCCCACTCATATAAATCAGTAGTCATTTCTGCAAAGTCTAATATACTAGAAGATAAACTAGAAAAAGTATCACTAAACGCATCAACAGAAGAAGAAATGCCTCCTTTACGTGCTACTTTAGCTCCATAAGGATTTAATAACGCTCCTTGTAAATCATAAAAGTTTTTTTCATCAAGCTCAGTTTCTTGGAGTACCCATTCTTCTGTCTCTTTGTCAAAGACTGGATAAAAACCATTTTGTTTGTAGGTCCCATCTTGTAAGTATCTTTGCGCTCCATGAAAGAATAAGATTTGGTTATCTTTTTCTCTTGTTTTTTGTATTCCTTCTGCTGAAGACATATCTCCCCATGCAATGGTATCCCAATCATGTTTGTCTCCGGGATTTGTTTTATTTAAATCAGCGTAAAAACTATCAGTAACATTAGTAGTTCGTCGTAAAAGCTTATCATCAGTGTCAACTCCCATAAGTTTGTCATACCAAGAGGCATTATCAAACTCACCATTCTCGTAATTTCCATCTCTAAAGTCTTCAAACTCTCCATCGATATTTTTTACTTTACCTACACGTGCTAGCTCTAAACCAATTTGTTGCAGTTGAGTGTTAATATCATCTCCACCTTGTCTGTTGTTATAAGTAGATGAATCTACGTCTCCTATATTCCAGGACGAAGGAGAATACTCTAAAGGTATTTCTTCAGTAAAAACTGTATTATCATTAAAGTTTTCAAACCCAGCTTCTGAACGGATAGGACCATTTAGTTTAATAGGTTCTAAATTTACAGGTTGTTGTTGTGGGTCAGTAACCTGTCCACCACCTTGATACTTTTCAGCTCTTTTCATTTAGTCTATGGTATTACCAGCTTGTGTGCTTTCTTGTTTTGCCTGCCATTCAAATGATGTTTCTTTAAATATTATAGGCATGATTTGTCTATCTATTTGTTGTACTTGTGCTTTTTCTGCGCCTGTTAATGTTTTACCATCTTTAATCTTTTCATTAAGTACAGACATAGTTTGTTGTGCATACTGTATAGCGCTTTGTTCTTCCATTGTTTTAGGAGCATACATGCTTAACCTGTTTAAAGATACCTCTAAATTTCTACCGTTATTATTTTCCATACCTGTAGAGTCTAGTTGTAAGCTACTCCATCCTAAGTCTTCACCAAAACCTGCGTTAGCTGCAATGTCTGGAGAAACATCAGAATAAATTTGTTCTCCTGTTGCTGCTCCTTCATCATCAACTATATCGTAAACACTTTGTGATTTGCTTTCTACAAAAATAGGCTCTCCATCTTTTATAATATAACTTGCAGATCCAATAATATCTCTACCGTCAGGACCTTTACCATAGTTTAGTGTAAGTTCTTGGGGCACGAAGTTTTCTACATCTCCCCATCTACCACCACCAAAACCAACTACTCCAGATATTTTACCATCGTAAGGCATCTCATCTTTAAATTCGTTTTGTCTTGCTACGTTATATTTAAAATCTAATCCTTTATCTGCAAATGCTTTGTTTATAATATCAGAATTATAACCAGGGTTGTGCCCTACTACAAAAGGAGTTACTACCAGTTCACCAGTAGACATTGTATTAAAGGTATCTGAATAAGTACTTGACTTTAATCTTTTACCACTGTTTCTTTTATTACCTAATACTACAATATTACCATCAAATTTACGCTGTCTTGCTTCACTATCACGGTATGTAGGATTAGTAGATGATTTTTGTACGTTAACACTAAAGTTATCATTACCGAAAGTTTCATTCTCTAATTGGCTTCTCATACCTGATCCACCAATTCTCCACTGTGTAGTATTGTTATTTGTTTTTGCAGCTGTTGCTTTTCTTCTAGCTGCTATTCTTGCATTAAATAAAGCACGATTAGGATTTTTATCTTTCTGATTATATACAAATCTTTCTCCTACAGCAGCAAACTCTTGCTTACGTTGCGCATCATATGTAGCCTCATCAAAAGGAACTCCAGTATATTGTGCTTGAGCTCTTTTGTTTTGTAGATCTTGTTGGTATTCATCTGTTTGTTTAAGCCCCTGGAAACCTTCTTCTACTACTTGTTGTACTCTTTCATTACTTACACCTGTATTAGTTGTAATATTCATAAAGTCATCCATGTATGTAGACTTGTTTGCTTTTAAGTCCTCAAAGAATGTTTGCATAGTAGGGTCCATATCAACTCCTTTACCTATGTAATAGTCATACTCATTAAGAGATGTTTTACCGTCCGGTCCTACACCTTCTGTAGTAAAGCCTTCTGGTTTAAAGTACTGAGGGTTTAAACCTCTACGCATATCTTCTTTGTATGCAGCTTCTCCTTCTTCAAACTTCTTTTTATTTTGCATAGCTTTATATAACCATTCGTTGTTACCAACATCTTTAGCTAAACCTCTTACAAAATTATCTCCTGTTTCATATGCACCGTCTGTGTTTTGTGCAAATTGATCTACCTTATCTCGTAGTCCTTGTATGTATTGTTGTTTCTTAACGTCGTCTCCTGCCATAACTTCTGCAGAAGCTAGCGCAGATTCATACTTATCTTGCAGATCTCTGTTTCTAATGTACTCAGAATTAAGGTCTGTCATTGCTGTTTGCATAGCATCGATAGGTATATCCGCGTAGACTTTACCTAGTTGTGCTAGGTTCTGATCTCCAAATGGATTACGTCTTTCTCTTCGACCTCTATAGTATTCTCTTTGATATCCCATAGTATTATTATATTAAGCCTAGAAGTTTTAACAGTTGTGTATTTTGACCGTTGTCTTGGTATTGTCTATCCATGACTCCGTATTTATTCCATGAAGGTTTTAATGCTTCAAGGGCTGCTTCTTGACTTTTTCGGTTTGTTCGCTGCGTTAGCAAGTTCATTGCATCTCCTGTAATAGCACTGGAGAAATCAGATATTGCGTTTCGTTTTTGATTATTAAAATCTAGCTGTGCATTCTCGTTATCAAAGATAATGTTATTATTTAATTGATTAGCTTTTGCATTAGCCATTGTTTGCATATTCTGCATTTGTGATTCTTTATTAAACTTATCAGCATATAACTGATTAAAGTTTCTTTGATTACCAGATTGTAATCCTGCAAGATTGTTTCTTACATTATTTCTTTTAGTAGAATTAGCATTTAATCCTCTAGCTAGTAATGCAGTTTGTTCTTCTGCAGCATTAATTTGTGGTGCTATATTGTACTGTGTGTTTAAAAAAACAGGATCTTCTAAGTTCTTTTGTGCAGGAGCTTGCATGTCGCTAATAGCACTTGCCTTATCATAGTATTCTTTTGCTTTAGAAAGACCTGCTAAAGCACCTGGTATTTTATTCCCAAAGTTTTTTAACATGTTTCCAGAGCCACCGCCTTTATCAATATTTATCTCCGGAGGTGTACCATTAAAATCAGGCATTGCTGGAATGTCAATCATTCCTGCTGTAGGTTGTGTATTAGGCATTTGAATTTCTGCAGGTGTAAGTTCCGATGCTCCTTGCTGTCTTAAAGCAGTAAGAGTATCAACACCAAACTTACCATCTACTCCTGCATTGTTTATAGATCTAGACCCACCATCATTTAATATGTCTCCTTCTTGTCCAGAAAACTGAAAAGGATCTCCTGATTTATTTAACATTGCTGTTTGTAATGCTTTTACATGTTCAGGATTAGTTGCGCTAAAATTTTCTATACCAGTTATAGATCTTGCTTTTTGCATTTGATCTTCAAAGTCTCTGCTTTTTACATTGTTATATAATCTACCTTTACCATTAGAAGCGGATGTAGAAGAAGGTGTCTCAGGTAAAGTTTCTAAAGTACCATCCTCATTTAAAGGTCTATTTAAATAATCTGCATTGGGGTCTGGTTCAACGAAAGGTTGTCCGTTTACCGCAACAGTTTTATTAGTTTTTAAATCTATTTCATAATTACTACCTGAAAATGTCATATTAGTTGTAGCATTATCAGGCATTTTTATTGTGCCCTTAGCAATTCCATCTAAACCTCCAATACTTTCGAAGAATTTATAAGTGTCTGAATCAATAACGTTTTCTGAAAAAGTATAAACTCCGTCTTTTAAAGTAACTCCTTTAGGTAAAGTTTGACCTCCAGATTGCATGTACCCCATAGCATTTCTTATTCCTTTTGGTAATTTAGGTAACCCTTTATTACTGTCCGGAATTGGAGATAATCCCCCATAAGCATAACCATTAGCGGTTCGTGTTCCTATACTAAGATTAGGAGAGTCAGGTGCTTGTTTCTTTTGATCCATTACATTTGCTGCTTCCTGGTTCTCCATAACAAGAGAATTCATATTGTCTGATACACGTCTTAGCATACGAGTAGCTGAGTTTTTTTCAGCTTCAGTTACAGCTCCTTGTAATTGTTTATCATATTGATTATATGATTTAGTAAGCTTTTCTGCTATCTCTGCGTATGTAAGTTTATTTGATTTTGCCATGATTAAATGTCTTTTAAATAGTTTGTAGCATCCGTTTTAAGTCTGTCAGAAAATACAAACCCAGAATTTAATACTTGATTCGTTTGTGTTGCAAACTCTGTATTACCTCCTGCTACTCCAATACCTCCTGATTTAGCATCATGTGTATCGCCTGTAAATTTAAACATATTTTCTCCAACTTTAGTAGCTTTTCCGTGTTGATCTGTTTTAGGTGGATTACCATTAGGTGCCATCATTAGTTCTCCTCCTTCTACAGTATAGTCTGATTCCTCTGTTGGTATGTGTCCTCCATACTTTGCATAGTAACCCGCATTGTCTACACCGTCTTGTGGGTATTGAGCCATAATAGCTGCTGATTTAACAGCGTCATTTGCTCTACCTGATGCTATTTTAGAATCTATTCCTGCTTCTTTAAGCTTTCGTTCTTCTTCCATTTGTTTTTTTCTCTGACTCTTTCCTAAAAAGAATCCTCCTACTCCACCAACAATAGCGCCTACTCCTGCGCCTATAGGTCCAAAAGCCATACCCATAGAAGCTCCTTGTCCAGCCATACTAAGACCCGTAGATATACCAGCGTCTTTTGAATCATAAGTACCATCACTCATTCCGTGTTGTGTAGCTAATCCTCCCGCAAGTTGACCTATTTGTCCCCAAGGTACTGCAGGTCCTCCTGCACCAGTTGCACCAGCTGCACCAGTTGCATTTGCTGTTGCTGCTGCTTGATTAGCTGTACTAGGATTTAGGTATTCCGGTCCCATAGGAGACCCTCCCATCATATATTGTGGTTTTGTTTGACCTCCTTTACCATAAGTTATATTAACATCTGCCCCTTCACCTGGTCCGCTTCCTTTATACTCTGCAAGCTTTCTAAGTTTTTGATATGCAGTAAGATCAGGATTTTCTTCTAGTTCTTTTCTAAAACCATCCATTCCACCTTCTTTGGCATTGTTAAAATTATATTGATCTGTATAAGTATACGTTCCGTCTTCGTTCTTTTTAAATCCTATTTGCCCAAACGTAGTTTTTGCCGAGTAACTAGGATCTAATAAACGTGACGCTAGTTTTGCTGTAGTGTCGTTTGCATCTCCTCCAACATCTCCATATTGACTATCAGTATCATAGTCTCCGTATTCTATAAAACTCTTACCTGCTTTTTCTGCTTTCTCTCTTGCACTTTGTAGCGCGTCTTTTTCTGCTTGACTTAAGTGTCTTTCATTAATTTCACTATCGTTGCCCATTAAATCATTTGCAAAAGCTCTTACATTTAATGGTATCATATTTTGTACAGACTGAGGGATTAAGAAATCCTCTGGATCCATTTTACTCATTCTCTCTACTAATCCTGAAGTTGCGCTTGCCATAGATGGTATAAGACCTGTCATAGTATTTACCATTCCTCCAGACTGCATTTCCGGTTGTGGTCCTAATAAAGGACCCTCCATGTTAGGACCAGGATCACCCTGTAGGTTCTGAGCGTAACCATTCATAGGTGCTGGTTGTGCCATAGCTGAAGGAAACCAACTAGTTGGACTATAAGAAGGAACATTAGATGCTACATTTGAAACCATCTCAGGTGCATGTTTTACACCCATTTTTGCAGTTAACTTTGCAGTTGTTTTATCTAGCCCAGGCATTGCTCTACTTGCCACATTTTTATATGCATGCATTGCGTCATCCCCGAATTTGCTTACAGCATTTGCTGCATCATCTAAATAAGGACTAACTCCTTTCATAGCGCCCTGTACTCCCTTTCCAATAGTACCTGCGTAAGGTATTGCTTGTAAAGCTCCATATGCAGTTTTACCTAAATCTCCTTTTTGAATTCCTTGTGTTACTTTAGAAACTGCTCCTGGTAAATTAACTAAATCAATTGGTAAATCAAACGCCTCTCTCTCTACAACACCTGC
>TARA_R110000850_G_scaffold265250_13_pt1 | contig 39593 bp, 42 predicted proteins | sample TARA_R110000850 | Tara Oceans TARA_R110000850 (sample SAMEA4397586) | marine metagenome | biome: Polar Biome; feature: [SRF] surface water layer (ENVO:00010504); material: water (ENVO:00002006), including particulate matter (ENVO:01000060) such as... | depth 5 m
GTAGAAGATCGCAGTCGACACGGCGTTCAGCGCCATTTGAGGCGTGCTGAAGGTGCTGCCGCCATTGCCTGCATTGGCAAACTCGTTGATGAAGTTGTCTCCGCTGGCTTCCCATTCTGCGAGAAGCTCGGCAGCGACCTGGGCAATCCGGTCGGCGATACGCGAGGCGTGCTCCGCACGTTTGGTCTGAGCGTCGATGCCCGCACCCGGCAAGCAATTTGCGTTGTCAGCATCGCTGAACAACAGGTATTCGAGAGCGCCCATGCCGGTGGTATTGATGGGTGAGCTTGCCGTGACCTGGCTATCCGAATAGGCGGCTGTGTGAATAGCACAGAGATTGATCTGCGGGTATGCATAAATCTGGTCTCGGAGGTCCATGCCACCGGGCTCCGATGAACGGGCGGCCGGCCCAACCTGCAAGATTTCGGCCCTTTGAACAGCCACCATCGCACTGGACCAGGCATCCTGAGCCGCACTTCGTGCTGTGGCATTGCCCGGTGCGCTGGCAAGTGCAGCGACCGCGCTGGAAAGGTCAGTCGCCTGATCCGAGAGGGTCTCCAGCCCGGGCAGGATCAAAAGCGTTCCCAAATCGGACAGCACCGCTCTCCGGGCGGCGTCGTCAAGCGTCGGACTTCCGGTACCTGGGCCGCCACCACCTCCACTGCCTCCAACTCCACCTCCTCCCCCTCCTCCTCCACAGGCGGCCAGAACGAGAGCGGACAGCGCGACGCAGCAGAATCCAGAGACGCGATTCATGTTGGGAATCCTTAAAGTGAGGGCGTACAGGGCTGCGAGCGTTCGCGGCGGCCGCGAAGTTTCAGACCCAAACTGGAAGCTAAATGTAAGTGAGAATAGTTCTCATTGCAACAATATTTAGGAAGGTGCCCTCAATCTGACGTTGGGCTTGACCTGTCAGACCCTCAATGTGTAGATTAATCTAAATGCGAACTATTCGCATTTTCTTTTACTCATATTCTGGGGATCTCATGACTTCTTCTCGCGTTCTTCCGCTGGCAGTTGCCAGCAGCGCCGCGTTGCTGCTTGCCGCCTGCAATAGTGGCGGCAATGGCAACGGCGGCAGCACCGTTCCTGCAGGTGCCACTGTGATGGCCGACGTATCGACCACAGCCGCCAACGACCTTCGTGGCTTGAGCTTCGGGTCCGACGGCCTGATCTATGCATCAGGACACACCGACGCCGACACCACTGACCGCCAGACCGTGATCATGCGGTTCAACACCGATGGCACCCCCGATACCAGTTGGGGCGGCGACGGTTCCGTTGAACTCAATCTAGCCCCGAATGGCGGCGACGAGCAGTCATACGGCGTGGTTGTACTCTCCAACGGTGATGTCATCGCCGTGGTCAACGCAACTGATGGCAATGGCGGCACACCCATCACGTCCACACCCAATGCCACGATCACCGCCAACCGCGAAGATGGACAGGACGTTCTGCTTGTCAAGCTGGACAGCACCGGCTCACTGGTTAACAGCTTCGGCACCAACGGTGTCGTCGAAGTCGCTTTCGGATGGGCTGACAACACCGCTTGGCCAACCCCGACCCTCAGCGATGCTGGCGAATTTTCCGGCCCGGGCTTCCCAAGTGACACCGCCTTTGACCTCAAGCTGGATACCTCCGGTTCAGAAGAGCGCGTGGTGGTCTTCGGCTACGGCTCACCATTGGCTGGCAGCCCCCAGCGCTTCGACAATGACCGCTACGTCACACGTGTGCTGGCCAGCAGCGGCGCGGTGGATTCGGGCTTCAACAGCGGCACTGCTTTCAGCTGGGCAAGCACCGGCGGCACAGGAGATTTCGGTGACAACGGTCGTCGTGGTCATGTCTTTGATGACGGAAGCATGGTCAGCGTCGGTTACACCAACTACGGAGATGGTTTCCGCCACCATGTGGTTCTCCTGAAGCTGACTGAAACGGGCGTACTTGATCCCTCCTTCCAGGGTTTCGGTGTCACGCCATTCACAAGTTCCCCTCCCGAGAACGGTGTCGCCGTATTCAATCCCTTCCGTGAAGACGGTGGATTTGCGGAAGCCTACGCAGTTGGCGTCCAAACAGACGGCAGCATGGTTACCACTGGTTACGGCGGTGCTACCGGTCCTGGCATTCCATCCAGCTTGGGCTACGAAACCTACCAGGCGCAGGACTTGGTCAGCTTCCGCGTTCCTGCATCAGGCGGCGGATACGACCGAACCTGGGGCAACTTCGGGACGCAGGCCATTCAGAGCGAGGCGGTTACCGGCACCCCCAGCTTCGAAGAACGCGGTCGCCACGTTCTCGGTCTGCCAGATGATCGCACCGTGCACGTCGGACGCTTTGGCGGTACCGCAGCAGTCTATGTGCTGACCGCTGATGGCCAACTCGACACCAGCGTCGATCAGGACGGCATTTTTGAATTGCCAGATGCCAACATCAGCGCGCAGTTCTATGCCGTTGCTGCTTCCGCAGATGGCAGCCTGGTTGCGACCACGACCAATAGCGACGACAACGGCGCGCGTCTGGTGGTGATTGGCTTCGGAAGCTGATACCAGATCCCGTTCAAACGGGATCCCCGCTCACAAGCAGTATCAAGACACTGCTCTTGGGTGGCAGTAAATTGAAAATGCCCTCGCGCAAGCGGGGGCATTTTTTTGATGTGTCGGGCTCAGAAGAAAAATCAGGCCTGTTCCTTATTTGTTATCGGTATATCCAGTTTCTGAAGATCAGGTTTGTCAGGGGCCGACTGCCGGGATTATTCGTAATTGAATCTGCTTAGACTCGGGGCGAATACCAGCAGACATCGGCCATGCCGTGCCACACGCTCTCGGCGCGCTCCGGACCAGCCGCTTGGCTGGCTGGCTGGCTGGCTGACGAACAAATTACTAGGACACGACGCGCATATCGCGATCGTTGTTTGCCCCAGGAGCGGGGCTAATCAGAAGCCGCATGATCGGCGGACCATTTTTATTGGGAATCACACCCGCATTCAATCTCGGAAGATCACACACCAATGTCCCCCTCTGGAGCGCCCGATTGCCTGATCGCCTGGAACAAGCACACGCAGTTTCGCGTTGCCGGTGCGGGCACGGTGAAGTCCGCTTTCCTCGATGGTTTCACCGTCGTGCGAAAAAAGCAGGAAAACGGCGAACCCAGCGGCCTGATGGTGGTTGAGGCCATTGGCGACGACCGCAACCTCTTCAGCGGCGCAGTTCATCAAGACACTCTTACTGCGGTTCTGAGTTTAGTTCAGCGAGGACGTCAATCCTGGTGCGCGCCCACGACGGGACTGCCCAACCGAGCGCTTGTACTCTGAAGGCGACACACCGCAAACCCGCTTGAATATCCCGCGAAAATGCGTGACGTCGGAGTAGCCAATGTGCGCGGCCACTTCCTGCGTATTACACCAACCTTGCTCGATCAGACGTTTCGCAAGATCAATCCTCAGACCTTGCAGATAGGCCATGGGCGAGCTTCCAGTGCTCTGCTTGAACCGGCGGATGAAATTCCGTGGGCTCATGCCGACCTCGCGTGCCACGTCCTCAAGAACAACGCCAAGTGAGAAACTGCGTTGAATCATCTGTTGAGCCTTGGCGATACGCTTGTCAACGGACAGTGCACGCTTGGCAACGGCACCGAACTCCGGCTGACTGGACCTGGGCATCTCGACCAGCAGGGCCTTGGCGCATTCAACCGCTGTCTTGCGATCTGCAAACACTTCCACCAGATGTATCGCCAAGTCCAGAGCTGCGTACACCCCGCCGCCGCAGTAGACGCGCTTGCCTTCCGTGACCATGGCCCGACCTTTCCAGGATGTGCGCGGGTAGCGTCTTGCAAACTCGGGGATCAGACTCCAGTGCGTCGTTGCCTGCACCCCGTCGAGCACCCCTGCCTCCGCAAGAATGGCGACTCCTGAACATACTGCAGCCACACTGGCGCCAGATCGATAACGTCGGCGGACGAAGTCGACGACGCGTCCATTGTTCTCCAGCAAGGCATCGATGTCAGGACCACCAGAAGATATGAAAATCAGGTCAGCTGATGAAATCTCATTGAGTGCGTGATCAAGTTTGAGCGAGACGCCGTCGCCCATTCGCGTCGCCCTCCCATCCAGAGAGACGGTACGGATGCTGAAACGAGGCTGGACAGGATCACCCGTCAATTCCTGCCAGGTGACACCAGCCGCATTGAAGACTTCCAGAGGGCCTACTGCAGTGGATGCATGCCCCCCGGCTAGTGCAATCAGAACAACCTCCGGTGGCTTCGACTTTCGTCGCCGGCTGATTCGCTGTGGTTTGGCAGATATGTCCATGACTGTTGTCATTATTGCCATCTGGCCACAGGTCTGCCAAGTCGCGAAGATGACAGGGCTGAACCCACCCACTTGTAACAGCCCTTTGGGAATGCGCCGGGCTGAAAGGCATATCGAGGAGATCTTTCATGAGCGAACACAAAGGCAGCTGCTTCTGCGGTGCAGTTCAATTCACGGTGACGGGCGAACCCGAAGCAATGGGATACTGCCACTGCGAATCGTGCCGTCACTGGTCCGCGAGCCCCCTCAATGCTTTCAGTTTGTGGAAACCAACAAGTCTTGAAGTGACTGCCGGCGCAGAAAAGATCGCCACTTATAACAAGACCCCGATCAGCTACCGGAAATGGTGCACCGACTGTGGCGGTCATGTTTTCAGCGACCACCCACCGATGGGATTGGTCGATGTTTACGCTGCCACGATCCCATCACTGCAGTTCAAACCCGCATTGCACGTCAACTACGCTGAAAAAGTGATCAGCGTTCGGGATGGCCTGCCCAAGATGAAAGACATGCCCGCTGAAATGGGTGGCTCCGGTAATACGCTCCCGGAGTAGGCCCCGCTCAGGCGTTCAAGCTGAACTGATCGCCTGACATCACTGCGCAAACACTTGCATGATCCGCAAAACCAACACAAAAAAACGACTCAGGGAACCCCAAAATGTCCGTTCGAAGCTTCTCGTTGCGCCCGTCAAGATTCCATCTCGCCGCACTTGCCCTGCTCGGCTCGAGCCATGCCATGGCATCCGTGATTGTCGCGCCACACGGTGCAGGACGTGACGCTGACCTCGCTGGCGCTACCGTCGCGAGCCCTGGCGACCCGGGTAGCAACTTGCTCGTGAATCCTGCTGGCGTGGTGGGTGATACCCGAGATCAGGCCATGGTCGGCGTTCTGGCATTCAATTTCACTGGTGAATACCGAAACGATGCCATTGGCTATGAGGGTTCTGGCTCTCAGTCCCCAATGGGTATCGACTTCTGGTATGGCCTCGGCGAGATCGGGGGATGGTCGATGGGCGTCGGCTTGTACGGGTCGATTGGCGCAGCCTTCACATTGCCGGCCGATCCCGACGTAGGTGTGAACTCGCCCTATACGGGCAAGCTCAGCATCATCAATGTCGGGTTCAACATCGGAAAGGAACTGACCAAAGGATTGAAAGTTGGCCTGCAGATATCCCCGCGATACGGCAGGCAGAAAACTCAACTCCCCTCACCTCTGGGCAATGTGGAGTTCGTTGCCGATGGCATCGGTGGCTCTGCGACGCTGGGCATGGTCTACGAATGGACGCCCGCCTTGTCTCTCGGACTCTCCTACAGATCGCGAGGCTTTGTGGACATGCGCGGTGATGGCAAGGTCGGCGGCGTTGCACAGGATGTTGACGTGAACTTTGTGACTCCGGCCTCCTTGTTTGGCGGTTTCGCATACCGATGGTCCGACAATCTCAACTTGATGGCCCAGATTCAGTGGACCAGCTACAAGGACTTTGAAAAAGGCGATGTCGAGTTTCAAACCAGCACTGCACTGAACGGCCCGACCATCAGCAACACACACGACCGGACCCGCTGGGCAGTTGCGGCCGAGTACAAAGTTGTAGAGAACTCGACCTTTAGGATCGGTTACACCGTTGGCGAAGCCATGATCGATGACAGCGCTGTGCGTCCCAACCTGTTTGATCACGACAATCACATGATCATGGTCGGTTACGAAATCGATTACGGCAAATTCATGGTCGGCTTTACCACCGGCTACGCCGATCTGAAAACCCGAAATATCAGTGCCTCACAGAACGCGAACTTCCCGGGCCGCTATGACAGCGACAGCGATGTCTCGGGCGGCTTTCGGGTGACCTGGAAGTTGCGCTAGGCACTTCGCGTCCATGGATCTTGGCCAAGCCTCGTGGTTGCGTGGCATTCACATCCATCAGGCCACCGTAGACCAGGACCGTCTGACGCCGTCTGAACGACGGCGTCAGACTCTGGAATAGACAGCGTGCTTTCAACCTGAGGTGTTCATCTCAACGCAACACCAGGCACGTCACAGATTTGAAGCGGACATCGCCAGAGGCCCTATCTCGATAGCCGAACACCGGCGCTTTCAGAAGAGCGTGCATTGATGCAATGAGTCGGGGTGGAGATTCGACCGATCACATCTCATCAAAGTCGGCCGGGTGCAGCTCGACAGCTCGGATCCATTCATTAGCCGAGCCCAAACTCATGTAACGACCGCTGCACGCCTGGTGTATTGAGAAACGCGCTACGCAGAGGGAGGCTGTGCTGTCCTCGCCCCCTTAACTGGCCCCAAAACATTTGGCGGCTAAAGACTGCCCTTAATGGTGAGACCTCCGTCAATGACCATGTTCTGTCCGGTGACGTAGGAGCTCGCTTCGGAAGCCAGGTAGACCGCCGCACCCGCTATTTCATCGGGTTCGCCAATGCGCCCAAGTGGGACAGCCCGCTGCAGAGTCGCATCACCCCTAGGATCCTCCCACAAGGCACGGGCAAAATCTGTTCGAATCACGCCAGGAGAGATTGCGTTCGCGCGAATACCACTGGAGCCAAACTCCACCGCAAGATTTCGAACCAGCTGCATATCAGCCGCCTTGGATATGTTGTACGCGCCAATGACATCCGTCCCGATGAACCCACCTACCGAGGAGACGATAATGATCGAACCAGAACGCCTTCTTATCATTCCTTCTGACACCATTTGCGCCAACCAATGATTGGACAAAACGTTGTTGTCCAGCACTTTGCGAAACTGCTCGTCACTGATTCCTGACATGGGTCCGTAGTAAGGGTTGCTTGCAGCGTTGCACACAAGCACATCAACTTTTCCGAATTCAGCCAGAGTCTGATCCACCAGCGATTTCAGCGCGCGCTTATCGGAGATGTTGGCTGCAATAGCTACCGCAAGGCCCTTGCCATATCGAGCGTTGATGGAATCCACGACCTCGTCACAAGCCTCTTGCTTTCGACTCGAAACAACCACTCGCGCACCCATTGCCGCATAAGCTTCCGCAATCGAGCGCCCAATACCACGGCTCGAACCCGTGACGATCGCCACTTTGTCCTTCAGTTCAAATAGCTTCATTCGTCCTCTCTCTAACCTGGCCTCGCCGATCACCGAAGCGCAGTGATGAACCGGTCCATTTCGCCCTTACCAATCTGGCTTGTTAATCAATCACGCGCGCAAGCCGCGCGTGCCGAACGGCAATCTCAAGTATGCAGGATTGTTTGGCGACTATTTGCGACGCCTGTTCACTTGAGGCATTGCCATCATCAATTCTTTTCCTGATCCCCTGAATGATGCTCGCGAGCTTGAAAAGGTTGAATGCGAAATACCAGTTCAGGCTGGCTGCCACATTGCTGCCACTGAGTTCGCAGTAGGCTTCGCAAGCCTGCTCGAGGCTAGGCAATCCAAACTCGGCGAGATCAAGGCCACCGATTGCGAACCGACCATCTGCAGGCAGCAGCCACGCCAGAGCAAAATAGGCGAAGTCGGCCAGGGGATCTCCGAGCGTGGCCAACTCCCAATCCAGCACAGCGGCGATCTGTCCTGAGGTTGGCGAGAAAATGACGTTGTCTATGCGGAAGTCACCATGAAGAATAGATGTTCGGTATTGCTCCGGAATCTTCCTCGGAAGCCCTGTTACGAGCTTCTCCATATCTTCGCTTGGCTTCGCTTCGGAAAGGCGATATTGCTTGCTCCAACGCTCCAGTTGACGCGGCAAGTAGTTCTCATGGCGACCGAAATCACCGAGACCGACGCTGAAGGGGTTGATCGAATGCAATTGGACCATCGCCTCCACCATTGACGTGTAATAGGACTTGCGATGCTCTGCCTCGATATCAGGAAGTTGTCCGTTGGCTATGTTGCGCCCCTCGACCAGTTCCATGACATAGAACATTGCACCGATGACCGAATCGTCACTGCATAAAGCTAGTGGCGTCGGGACCGGAAAATCGCCGGGTTTCAATGCGCTCAACAGCCGGAATTCCCGATCCACCGCATGAGCCGATGGCAGTAACTTGCCGAAAGGCTTTCTCCGCAGAACCAGATCGCGCTCCTCGGTCGTGATCTTGTAGGTCGGATTCGACTGACCTTCTGTCAGGCGTTCGATCCTGCGTACGCGTGCCGATTCGCCAAGTTGGGCGACCATCCAGCGCGATAGCCCGTCTCTGTCCAGGTCGCTCATTGCAATGCGCCAGAATACTTGGATAGTTCAGCACGCCCCACCGTTCTTGCGTGCACTTCGTCAGGTCCATCTGCCAGTCGCAAGCAACGGATGTCAGCCCAATCTGCCGCGAGTCCGAAGTCATCCGACACACCCGCGCCGCCGTGAGCCTGGATCGCATCGTCAATGATCTTCAAGGCCATGCGTGGCGCCTGCAACTTGACCATCGAGATTTCCGTTCTCGCCGCTTTGTTTCCAAGGCGATCCATCCTGTCGGCGGCTCTCAGGCACAGGAGACGGGTCATTTCGATTTCTACGCGGGCATCAGCCAGGCGTTGTTCCCAAACAGATTGCTCAGACAATCTCTTACCGAATGCGCTCCGCGCGAGCGTACGAAGCGCCATCGCCTTGAGTGCTTCTTCTGCTGCGCCGATTGTGCGCATGCAATGGTGTATTCGCCCTGGTCCGAGGCGCCCCTGAGCAATCTCGAATCCTCTCCCCTCGCCGAGGATAAGGTTCTCAGCCGGAACACGAACGTTATCGAGGACAATCTCAGCGTGACCATGAGGCGCATGGTCATAGCCGAATACGGGCAGCATTCTCTTGATCTGAATACCCGGAGTTTGCAGATCCACCAGGATCATGGACTGCTGCCGATGGGTGGCGGCTTTCGGATCGGATTTCCCCATGACGATTGCGAACTCACACCTGGGATGACCCGCGCCTGTTGACCACCATTTGTGGCCGTTGATGACGTAGTCGTTCCCGTCTTTCAGAATTTGAGTCTGGATGTTCGTCGCGTCCGATGATGCAACCTCTGGTTCCGTCATCAGGAACGCAGAGCGAGTTTCTCCGTTCATCAGGGGACGCAACCAACGCTCTTTCTGGGCTAGCGAACCGTAGCGAAGCAAGACTTCCATGTTGCCGGTATCCGGAGCCGAGCAATTGAACACTTCTGAAGCCCAGGACAATCGTCCAAGTTCCTCGGCGCACAATGCATATTCCAGGTTCGAGAGGCGCGCTCCGGAGAATTCGAAATGGTCGCGACGTGACTCATCCGGTTCGCCGGAGGCCGGCATGAACAGATTCCACAGGCCTTCGCTCTTGGCTCGCTGCTTCAATGTCTCAATCACTTGCAGGGGCGACCAACGATTGCCGTTCGCCTGTTCCGCCTTCAGCGCTTGGTGTTGTGGCCGCAACTCCTGATCCATGAAATCCCGAATTCGGGTCTGCCATTCTCTCTGCCGATCACTAGGCTCGAAATTCATACAAGCTATCGTCCGAAGATGGTTGCGCTGAACACTGTCAGCAAAGCCGGGTAGAAGAAGAGAACGGAACGGGCTACGCTGACAGCGTCGCTCGCACAGGGAGTCTCTTGATACCCCCTATGAAGTTCGAGTGGGCGTAGGCCGGCTCTCCGGTTAAGGAAATTGAATCAATCCGTTGCACCAACAATCGGAGGAATGTGGCGATTTCCGTACGTGCCAGGTTCATGCCCAGGCAAACGTGAGCGGCATGGCCAAACGAGGTATGTGCCCTGACGTTCGCTCTGTCCGGATCAAATGCTTCCGCATTGTCAAAAAGCGCCTCGTCCCGACTGCCCGAAGGGAACCAGAGAATGACCGACTGCCCTTTCTTGATGGTCTTGCCCCGCAGCGAGTAGTCCTCAGATGCGGTCCGGATAAAGTGTCGCACGGGCGCTGCAACCCGAATGGCTTCCTCGGCAATGCGTGGCGCCATTTCTTCTGGCGCACTCTTTAGGCGCGCGAGAAGCTCCGGATTCAGAGCGAGTTGGCGGATCGCCTCATCCAAAGAGTAACTTGTAGTGTCGTGGCCAGCCGTTGCAATCACGGTGTAATAGCCAAGACGCTGAGCTTCAGTCAGTGGCGCACCGTCAATGGTTTCATTGGCAATAATGGAGGCGATATCTTGTCCAGGTTCAGTTTTTCGAGCCTCGGTCAGGGCCTGGAAATACTTCGCGTACTCCATGAGCGTTGCGATCTGTAACTGGGTCGCATCTGCCCCTTCGGGCAAGTCGGCGCGTCGCGCATCCGGATCTTCTGCGCTGAACAGTTCCTGCGTGAACCGCACCATCAGGGGCAGGTCTTTCTGCGGGACACCGAGGACCGTCATGATCACGCGTAAGGGAAATTCCAGAGCAACGTCACGCGCGAAATCGCATTCGCCGTTGTGCTCGATAAATTGATCAATCGCCAGCGTGGCCGAACGCTCAATCTCTGTTTGAAGGCGACCAAGATTTCTTGGCATGAACCAGGCTTGAGTCAGGGTGCGCAACTTGCGGTGATCCGGCTGATCCGTGCAAATCAAGGTCTCGACGAGATTTCGGCTACCTCCGGTCATTTGTTGGACCTGGGCCTCGCCTTCGCGCGTCGCCAGAAGCATGCGAGGGTTCGCCAGAAACTTGTCCTGGAGCTTCTCGACTTCCAGCAGATCAGCATGTTTGGTGATATGCCAGAGGTCCGGGTGAGTCTTGCTCTCACAGAAATGGACAGGATCTTCGCGACGCAGCGTCGCAAGTATGCTGAACATCTTTGATGGTTCTGCCCAATTGGCATGGGAATAAAGGGATTCTGCGCCGAACATTGCTACATCTCCTTGCCGCCGGAAGTTGGCGGACGACGAACGATTAATTGCAGAGCTGCGGAAGGGCTGGCACCTGCAGGCAGATGCCAGCCAGTTCGCCTTAGTCGACCCAGAAATTGAGCGCAGCTTCGCGGCGCTTGCGGATGACACTTTCTGGATCCTTGGAGTGGTAAGAGTCCCACCCGTGCTTGCCGTCAGAGTCCGGGATCTTCCATCCACCCAGAACAGCGCCGGTAAGCGCCGCGCCCATAGCCTCGAAACCCTGCGCGGTGTACAAATCAGCTTCGACGTTCTTGTTGATCATGTACTTGAGCTGGCGAACGCCCTGATGGTTTTTCATCAGCAAGAGCTCGACAAGTTCTTGAGTCGCGCTGTCGAGGTCATCGTTCGGCACAACGCGGTTGAACAGGCCCAAGTCCAAGCCACGGCGGGCCGAATGCAAGGCACCCAACAGATTGATCTCCTTGGTCATCCGCCGCCCGATCAGACGCGCCATCCGGGTCGTGCCACCCCAGCCCGGAGTGATCGCCCAATCCACTTCCGGCATGCCCCAACGAGAGCGCTCAGTGCAGATCACAAAGTCGGCCGCCATGGTGATTTCCAGACCGCCACCTACACAGTATCCATCGACCGAACAGATGGTGACCTTGTCCAGCTCCTCAAGCGTGTTGGCCATGTGTTGGTAGCCCCTCACGCGACGCATGACCTGATTGGCGTCGCCCCATGCCCCTGAGCCCATCTCGCTCAGATCGTCACCTGCGCAAAAGTTTCCGCCCGCGCCGGATATCACCACTACCTTGTAGCGCTCTGTGTCTCGAAGATATTCGACTGCCCTTGTGAAGTCCGACGAAAGGCGAATGGAGAGCGCGTTAGTCACCTCGGGCCGGTTCAGCGTGATTCGGGCGACTTGACCCAAGTCCTCGAAGATCAAGTCATCGAATACTGGGAGTGCAGGCTCGGGGACATCTCGGTGGCCAAATAGATTGTTCATTGGGTTCCTCTGGAATGGAAAAAATTGAATACCGTGTCTTTAGGATGTAACTTGCAAAGGAATACTAATGATCTAACTATTGAAATGCAAGTCAAAAGCAAAAAGAACCCTAATGCCTATCCAATTGGGGAGCCTGCCGACACCGCTCGCCCCAAAGTGGATTCAGTCGAGCGCACACTTTCCCAGGTGGGCGATGCCTGGACTTTTCTGATCTTGAGAGAAGCCTTCTTTGGGGCAAGGCGCTTCGACGACTTCAGCAAAGCGCTCGATGCCGCCCCCAATATCCTGACGAGCCGCCTCAAGAAACTGGTCGAACACGGCCTGTTTGAACGGGTTCAGTACGGGTCCCACTCAAGACGATTCGAGTACCGCCTCACCAGGAAAGGGCTCGATCTCTATCCCGCGATCGTCATGCTTATGAGTTGGGGCGACCGATGGCTCGACGAGGGAAAGGGAGCCCCGCTGGAACTGATTCACACGCCTTGCGCACAGGTACTCAATACATCGCTCGTTTGTGAGCATTGTCATACGCCCATTCAGGCTCACAACGTGTCCTGGCGCGTCGGGCCCGGAGGCCACGATTAAGGTCTAGCTCTCTTATTGAGACTTGATCAGCCCGTCCGACCCGACCCGCACACCCGGCGAATGGCGAATTCACTGATGAGCAGAGGGCACATCAGAACAGGGCCGAAGTCTGTCAAGTTGGTTCAGACACGAACCCGGTCATGAACGGCTGATGGGTTTATTGCTTGATCAGCCCCCCGCATGCCGACCGAGAATATTGCTTTGCGCAAGACGAATCCCGCTTTGCGTGCTTCACCCGGCTCATCTCGGGCAGAGCAAAAAGCAAAGACTCTCTAGTTCAACAATGCCGCGGAATCATCGGCAAAAAATCAGCAGACGCGCAGTGTTCCAGCTTTCACTCGGGTTTAATGACGCGCCGGGTATCGCCTTCATCCTTGAGTGAGAAAGGCGTGAACCGGGTATGGGTGTCGTAGGTATCGACGCCTTCGGCTTTCTTGAGCCAGCCCACTACGGCATAGGTGGCCGGCGTCAGCACCACCTCTACACTGAGCTTGAACAAGAAATTGAAAATCACCACCGCCACCAGCGCTTCCATACTCCAGAGACCGTAGAACGCAAGCGGGTAGAAAATCAGTGAGTCTGCACCCTGCCCGCAAATGGTAGAACCGATGGTTCGCATCCAGAGATGGCGACCCTGCGTCCAGACCTTCATCTTTGCCATTACGTAGGAGTTGATGAAATCACCGACCCAGTAAGCGAGGATGCTCGCGCCCACGATGCGCCAGGTATTGCCGAATACCACTTCCAGTGCAGGCTGCAGGGTCTCATTCCAGGGCTCGACCGGGCTCGCGGGAATATTGACCACCACAAAGGACATGAAGCTTGCAAAGATCATGGCGCCAAAGCCTGCCCAGATGGCACGACGCGCACGCGAATAACCGTAGACCTCGGTCAATACATCCCCAAAGATGTAGCCAATCGGGAAGAAAAGATTTCCCGCGCCAAAACTGAAATCACCGAAGTACGGCAGGCTGACGGTGCAGACCTTGCCCGGGCCAATCAGGTTGGAACACAGCAACACACAAACCAGACCGGCGACCAGAAAATCGTAGTAGCGGAATCGATGCATGCTGTTCAGATACGCACTTGGATAGCTGAGTTTGCCATCTTGCGGCTATAACAGATCAGGCTTGTTGGCTTGCTCATTGCCCATGTCGCCTCGCGTCGGCGGATATTGAGCGAGCACCTCACTGACTGAGCGAATGCCTTCAATCGCGCCCTGTTCAAAGCGGCCTTCGGAGAAGTGTGTCTGCATCACAAGGCAGCAGTGCTGCCAGGCAGCTTGTGGCACTTTGCCATTGCCGACGCCACGATCAGCCAGAATCTCGACATCACGGTCTGCGAGCAAAACGAAAATAAGGACGCCATTGTTATGCTCGGTATCCCAGACACCGAGACGTGCGAAGGCGTCCTGAGCGAGCTGTCTCGGCGTCATATTGCGCAGCAGTTGCGCTGGAGTCAGTGACGCGCTGATGGCAAACCGGACCTCGCCGGGATGCAAGGCCTCGCAATCCTGGATGGCCTGCTCAATGGCCTTGAGCACCTTGGGCCCGAATGCACGTCGACGCGCAATCTCACCGGTACAGAGATGTTTCAGCCAGCGCTTGATTGAACTCACCATCCGCCTGAAGCGCCTCCCCCGCTGAAACCACCGCCGCCGCCACTGAAGCCACCACCACCGCCAAAGCTGCCGCCGCCAAACCCGCCGCTACCGTAGCCGCCACCAGAACTCCAGCCACCGCCTCTGGCACCGATGATGAGCGCAAGGACGGTGCAGAAAATGGCCAGAAAAATCCCCAGACCGATTGCACCGCCAAAAATCCAGCCGGCAAGAAAGCCCAGGCCACCGGTGATACCCGCTCCGGGAAGATGGCCCATTTGAGAGGTCAGCACTGCGCCAACAAAGCCCATGCCCAGAATGAAGATGCCAATCCAGCCGTTGTCTTCGCCACGCTGCGAACGATTCGGTGGCGGCAATTGCTCGCCATCAATCAGCAACATGATGTCATCCACCGCGGCATTGATCCCGCCTGCGAAATCTGCATTTCGAAACCGCGGCGCCATGGTTTCGCTGATGATGCGTTTAGCCAGCGCGTCCGGAATCGCGCCTTCAAGACCTTGCCCGACCTCAATCCGCATCTTGCGATCATCCTTGGCAACCAGCAGCAAGATGCCGTCATCAAGGTCTTCGCGGCCCAGCTTCCACTGGTCTACGACACGAATGGAGAATTGCTCGATGGTTTCCGGCTTTGTACTGGCCAGCATCAGCACGGCGATCTGACTGCCACTGCTCTGCTCATACACCTGCAGTCGCGATTCAAGCGCCTGAATTTGCGCGGCGCTAAGCGTGCCGGTCTGATCGGTGACGCGAACAGCCAGCTCGGGCACCGGCACATCGGCCACGGCCAGGCCACATATCGCCAGAATCAGAAAGGCAAAGAGCCGGTTCATGCTGAAAATGACGACGCGTTGGCGAGTGCTGGCCGCAGGATCAATCAGTTCTCGAAATCAACTTTCGGTGCTTCGCTGATGGCCTTTTCATCTTCGACCTGAAACGTGGGTTTTACTTCCATCCCCACCACCATCGCAGTCAGATTGCTCGGAAAACTGCGCACCGTGACATTGAATTCCTGAGTCGCTGCAATGAAGCGCTGCCGCGCCACCGCGATGCGGTTCTCGGTGCCTTCCAGTTGCGCCTGAAGATCACGGAACAGCGTGTCTGATTTCAGGTCTGGATATCGCTCCACCACCACCATCAGGCGCGAAAGTGCCGAGGAGAGTTCGCCCTGAGCAGCGCCAAACTGATTCAGCGCCTGCGGATTGTTGAGCATCTCAGGCGTCAGCTGGATGGACCCAACCTTGGCCCGCGCCTCGGTCACACCCACCAGCACGTCCTTCTCCTGCTTCGCAAAGCCTTTCACCGAATTGACCAGATTGGGCACCAGATCAGCGCGGCGCTGATACTGATTCACAACTTCACCCCAGGCCGCCTTGACCTGTTCATCCTGAAGCTGGAGCGTGTTGTAACCGCAACCGGAAAGGCTCAAGAGCAGCACAACAACCACGCTCAGTCGCATCATGACTTTGGACATGCTTCAGCTCCCTTGTTGTCCAGACTTCTGTCTCGACGTTTCCAGATATTGATACTGCAAGAATGGCATCCCGACACCCATCATGCGAGCGTCTTGTCGTCTACGCTCTGAGCAGCTTGAACGCATGATTGAGGCGTTTCTCGCGCAGCGCCGGAATGGACCACAACATGCTCAATGGCTCGATGGCCCGCGCCGCTTCGACGCCACCCATGTCTTCGGGCGACCAGCCAAGCTGGCTCACAAGCTCGGCCACCGCTTTCTTGGCCGTTGCATTGTTTCCGCAGATGAACATGCTCGGTGGCCCGCCCTCAAGCTTGGGGTTGACCATCTGTTCGTGCCCCACGGAATTGAAAGCCTTGACGAACTGCACCACCGAAAACTCTCGTTGCAGCCGCTCCATCAGCGAATCTTCCAGTGAGGTGAAGAAGCGCAGCACGCCATCCACCGGCGCCTGATCGGCAATCGGATTGCAGGCGTCGATGACGGGCTTGTTCAACAGGTTGCTGGTACCCGCCAGGCGCAGCGCACGATTGGCAACTGAACCGCGCACGGCCAGCACCACTACGTCGCCAAAGTTGGCGGCGTCGGCAAAGCTGCCGGCACTGCTGCGCGGCGTATCTTTCAGCCAGTCCCTGAGCTTGTTGGGATCACGCGTGCCCAGCAGGACGTCGTGACCATGCCCGAGAAATCCTGCCGCCAGCGTTCTGGCCACCGCTCCGGACCCCAGTACTCCGATTCTCACGACCTGCTATCCATGCGCAATCCCTGACCAAAAGGCAAAACCAACCTTAGCCCGAAATGCATTCCGATGGGTCAGCCCCAGGCTCCTGCCCGATCAGGGCTGACACACCACCGCGCGCTATGCCGACTTGGCGCGCTGCTCCAATGCCTCAATCGCCGGCAGGGTCTTGCCTTCCAGAAATTCGAGGAAGGCACCGCCGGCAGTCGAGATATAGCCCACGTCCTTGGAAATTTCGAATTTGCTGATTGCCGCTACGGTGTCACCGCCACCGGCAATCGACATTGCATTGGAGGCCGCAATGGCTTCTGACAAGACTTTGGTGCCATGGGAGAAAGCGTCGAACTCGAACACGCCAAGCGGGCCATTCCAGACAATGGTTCCGGCCTTGTGCATGATCGCCGCGAGGGTCTTGGCCGTGGCGGGCCCCACATCCAGAATCAGGTCCTCTGCAGCCACGTCCTTGGCTGCCTTTACCGTGCCGGTGGCATCTGCCGAAAATTCCTTGGCTGTCACCACGTCAGTCGGGATGGGGACCGATGCGCCGCGCTTTTCCATTTTCTCGATGATCCGCCGCGCTTCCGGGACCAGATCCGGCTCTGCCAGCGACTTGCCGATGGGCAGGCCCATTGCCAGCAGGAAGGTATTGGCGATGCCCCCGCCCACGACCAGCTGGTCAACCTTGTCAGCCAGGGCATCAAGGATGGTCAGCTTGGTTGAAACCTTGGAACCACCGACGATGGCAACCAGCGGCTTGGCCGGTTGATGCAATGCCTTGCCGAGTGCTTCAAGTTCGGCGGCAACCAGCGGGCCGGCGCAGGCAACGTCAGCCTTGAGGGCAATGCCATGCGTGGTGGCCTGCGCCCGATGCGAGGTGCCAAATGCATCATTGGCATACACATCGCACAGTGCCGCCATCTTCGCGGAGAGTTCCTCACTGTTCTTCTTCTCTCCAACATTGCCGCGGCAGTTTTCCAGCAGCACGACCTGACCAGGCTGAACCTCAAAGCCACCGTCAACCCAATCTGCAATCAGCGGAACGCTCTGCCCCAGCAGGGCCTCGAGCCGCTTGGCGATGGGCGCCAGAGAATCCTCCGGCTTCAGCTCACCCTCAACCGGACGCCCCAGATGGGAGGTCACCATGACCGCAGCACCCTTTTCCAGCGCCATCTGAATGCCCGGAAGTGATGCGCGAATGCGTGAATCATCCGTGATCGCACCCTGATCATCCTGCGGCACGTTGAGATCGGCGCGAATGAAGACACGCTTGTTCTTGAGATCGAGATCGGAAAGGCGCAGAAAATTCATGCTTGAAACTCCGTAACCATGTTGGTTCGCTAGAAAAGAAAAAGGGAATCGGAAATCGTCAGGACGATCTCCGATTCCCTTCCTGAAACAAGGTGACTACTGCTTAGGAAGCAGCGATCACGAGCGCCATTTCAACGCACTTGTTGGAATAGCCCCACTCATTGTCGTACCAGCTGACGAGCTTGACGAAGGTGGAATCCAGCGCGATACCCGCCTCGGCGTCAAAAATCGAGGTGCGTGCATCACCGCGGAAATCCGTGGCCACAACCTTGTCCTCGGTATAGCCGAGAACGCCCTTGAGCGCGCCTTCACTCTGCGCCTTGATCTCGGCCTTGATCTCTTCGTAGGTTGCCGGCTTTTCCAGATCAGCGGTCAGGTCCACCACCGACACATCAGAGGTCGGAATACGGAAGGACATGCCGGTGAGCTTCTTGTTGAGCTCGGGAATCACAACACCCACAGCCTTGGCTGCACCGGTGCTGGAAGGGATGATGTTTTCCAGAATGCCGCGTCCGCCGCGCCAGTCTTTCTGACTCGGGCCATCGACCGTCTTCTGCGTTGCAGTGGCGGCGTGAACCGTGGTCATCAGGCCGCGCTTGATGCCCCACTTGTCATTAATAACTTTGGCCAGCGGCGCCAAGCAGTTGGTGGTGCAGGACGCGTTGGAAATGATGGCCTGGCCAGCATAGGTGGCGTGGTTGACGCCAAAGACGAACATCGGGGTGTCGTCCTTTGACGGCGCAGACATGATGACCTTCTTGGCGCCGGCATCAATGTGCTTCTGCGCGGTTTCCTTGGTCAGGAACAAGCCGGTGGACTCGATCACCACGTCAGCGTCCACATCGCCCCACTTCAGGTTGGCAGGATCGCGTTCCTGGGTCAGGCGGATAGTCTTGCCATTGACGATCAGCGCACCGTCCTTGACCGAAACTTCGCCCTGAAAACGGCCGTGCACGGAGTCGTACTGAAGCATGTAGGCAAGATAATCGGGATCAAGCAGATCATTGATGCCTACGATCTCGACATCGCTGCCAAAGTTCTGCACCGCCGCACGCAAGACATTGCGACCGATGCGTCCAAAACCATTGATGCCAACCTTGACTGTCATATCTCTGTCCTCAATATTCCGTTCAAATCAAAAAATCAGGTATTGCCGAGCCCGGCAACTCAATGTGACGGCGAATCAGCCGAGCAACCTTTCGACTGCCGCCACCACGCCGTCCACCGTCAGACCAAAGTGTTCAAATACCGCCAAAGCAGGTGCGGACTCACCAAAGCTGTCTACACCCATCACTTCACCGGCATCGCCAACAAAGCCGCGCCAGTACAGGGTCACCCCGGCTTCAACGGCAAGACGTGCCTTGAGATCCTTGGGAAGAACCGACTCGCGGTAGCTTGCATCCTGACGCAGGAAGCGTTCTGCGCAGGGCATCGACACAACACGAACCGCCTTGCCTTCAGCAGCGAGCTTGCGCACCGCATCCATCGCCAGTGAAACCTCGGAGCCCGTGGCGATAATCAGTGCCTGCGGCGCAGTGTCCGGTTCGTGCAAAACGTAACCGCCGCGCAGCACGCCTTCAATGTGTCCATCGTCATGCCGTTGTGGCGGCAGGTTCTGGCGACTTAATGCCAGTACAGCAGGCCCGTCAGTTCGCTCGATAGCCGCACGCCAGGCCAGCGCTGTCTCGTATGCATCAGCCGGACGCCAGGTTTCCATGTTCGGAATCAGACGCAGGCTGGACACGTGTTCCACGGCCTGATGGGTCGGCCCGTCTTCGCCCAGACCAATGGAGTCATGGGTAAACACAAAGATCGAGCGCAGCTTCATCAGCGCTGCCATGCGCACTGCGTTTCTCGCGTAATCCGAGAAGACCAGGAATGTTCCACCGAAGGGGATCAGGCCGCCGTGCAGGGCAATGCCATTCATGGCTGCGGCCATGCCGAATTCGCGAACGCCGTAATACAGATAATTGCCTGCGGCGTTGCCGGCGCCGGACGGCTCCGCACCTTTCCATAAGGTCAGGTTGGACCCCGTCAGGTCTGCAGAGCCACCGAGCATCTCGGGGAGCTTGGGCGCAATGATATTGAGTACGTTCTGCGAAGCCTTGCGCGTCGCAACCGGAGCGTCATTAGCGGCCAGCGTGGAGAGCGCTTCGCCCGCAATCTCCGCCCAGTTTTCAGGCAGACGACCTTCTGTGCGGCGCATGAACTCGCCAGCCAGTTCCGGGTGGGCCAGCGCATAGTCCTTGAACAGGGCTTTCCAGCGAGTGGAGCGCTCGGCACCGGCAACACGGGCATCCCAGCTTGCGCGAATTTCGTTGGGGATATGAAAGGGCTCATGTGGCCATTTCAGAGTCTCTCGTGCGAGGGCAATTTCATCCGCACCCAACGGCGCACCGTGAGAGCTTTCCTTGCCCTGCTTGTTGGGCGAGCCAAAACCGATAATGGTCTTGCAGCAGATCAGGGTGGGCTTGTCAGCTGAAGCACGCGCGGTATCCAGCGCAGTGGCAACTTCAGCCGCATCATGGCCGTTGACGTTACGCACCACTTCCCAGCCGTAGGATTCAAAGCGCGCGGGCGTGTCGTCCCCGAACCAGTCGTGGACTTCGCCGTCGATGGAAATGCTGTTGTCGTCATACAGCACGATCAGTTTGCCCAGTCCCAGGACACCGGCCAGCGAGCAGGCTTCGTGCGAAATGCCTTCCATCAGGCAACCATCGCCCACGAAAACGTAGGTGTGGTGATCCACCAGAGGGAAATTCTCGCGGTTGAACTGAGCCGCGAGAACGCGCTCGGCGATCGCCATGCCGACCGCATTGCCCAGACCCTGCCCGAGCGGCCCGGTGGTGGTTTCCACGCCCGGGGTCAGACCCAGTTCGGGGTGACCCGGCGTCTTCGAATGCAGTTGGCGAAAATTCTTGAGGTCGTCGATCGACAGGTCGTAACCGGTCAGGTGCAGCAAGGCATACAGCAGCATCGATCCGTGACCATTGGAGACGACGAAGCGATCCCGGTTGAACCAGTTCGGGTCGTTGGGATCGTGGCTGAGGTAGTCGTTCCACAGCACTTCGGCGATATCGGCCATGCCCATGGGCATGCCGGGGTGTCCGGAATTGGCTTTCTGGACAGCGTCCATGGCCAGCGCGCGGATGGCGTTTGCAAGGTCAGGACGGTGGCTCATCGTCAGGCTCTTAAGTTGGATAGGCCGGCAGACGCGAGTTCGCTCGCATCACGATCCGGTGGTGCAACGCAAAACAAAGGGCCTGATCGCTAGAAGCAGGCCCGGGATATTTCTTTACAGATCGTAGCTGGGGTCCAGCGGCTCGAGATCAACATGCGGCTGCTGAATGGCAGGAAGATCCTGCTCCGCGAGCACTTCGGTGCCGACAAAACCGTCAGAGATTTCGCGCAGGGAGAGCACGGTCGACTTGTGATTGGCCCAAGGCAGTTTTGCATCTGCACCGCGGGCAAGCTGACGGGCGCGCTTGGCAGCGACCAGGGTCAGCTCAAATTGGTTGGGGATTCGATCCAGGCAATCTTCAACTGTGACTCGGGCCATGGGGCACTCGGGCGAAAAAAAGGGCGCGAAGTGTAGCCGAAATGCGGTCCGCTTAGCTACTGCAGACAGCCGCGGGCTTAGTGCAAATCTCTGCAAATCAACTGCTTGGCCGACTCCCTTCAGAAACAGTAACGCGCGCAGAAGGCCCTTGCCTGCCCTGCTTTTCCGCGTAAACGGTTGTCAGCTCGCCGTGTCTGGCCGTCAATCCGTCAGCTCGCTGATGAGTTCGGCATGTCGTTCAAGCTGCGCGGCCAGCTCCAGCTTGGGCGCGATGAACAAAGCGCACAGCTCTTGCAACGCTAGGTCGAAATCTTCATTGACGATCAGGCTGTCGTACTCGGCGTGATGCGACATCTCATCCTTGGCCGACGCCATGCGCGCTGCGATGGTGGCTTCATCATCCTGCCCACGGCCACGCAGGCGGCGACGCAGTTCATCCAGCGAGGGCGGCAGAATAAATATTGACCGCGCCTGCGGCGCCGTTCGCCTCACTTGCTGGGCGCCCTGCCAGTCAATGTCCAGAATTACATCCACCCCGGCCGAAAGCAGATCCTCTGTCCACTGGCGGCCCGTTCCGTACCGCCGTCCGAAGACGTTGGCATGCTCCAGAAAGGCATCGCGCTCGATCATCGACAGGAACTGCGCGTCATCGACAAAGTGATAGTGCGTGCCTTCCACCTCGCCGGGACGCGGTGCGCGAGTGGTGTAGGACACCGATATGGCTGCGGCATGTCCCAGCTCGGCAAGCCGGGTCACCAATGCTCGGGTCAGACTGGTTTTACCGCCCCCGGAAGGCGCAGAGACAATGTAGAGGTGACCCGGCTGGTTTGACATGCCGAGAGTTTAACGGCGTCTCCGACGCGCCGCGACGATGACATTCTGCAAGTCGCCCTCGGTGGCTGTACGGGGGAGCCGGATTAGGGCGCCAGCACTTGCTGGGCTTGTTGTGCCTGCTCGGCGCGCGCCTTGACCTCGGCTGCGCGCAGGACGCTGGCCGGCGTGCCGCCAATGGCCCAGTCTTCTGGCGCAATAGGCCAACAGCCGCCGCGCACCAGTTTGCGTTCGGCGCCCAGAATCTTGACCACTAGATCTGTAAATCCCGTCAGCAAGCGCTGGCGCTCCTCAACGGGTCGCCCAAGCAGAACCAGGAAATGAAAATACGGCGCTTCCGGAGCGCCTTTGCTCACCAGGCGCCCGCCCACCGCCATCATGGATGGCTTGTGCAGATGAATGAATACACGAATGCGCTCAAGCGGGCTCTTCAACACATCGGCATACAGTTGCGTGGCTTCAAGCAACAACTGTTCGCACTGCTGGTCCGAGTAGCTGTCTTCGGTCAGATGAAATTCGAGAATGGGCATAGGTATATCCGTGAATGAATCATTCGACTCGCCTCTGGCGAAGCAGATTGCGGCGTTATGGCAGGCCTTTTCGCCGCCCCGCATCCATGAACAAGGTACCGCCGGCAAGTGCATCGGCCTCCGGCGCAAGCAGCATCTCAACACCCCAGGCAATCTGCTCGACCGTGGTGAAGGCGCCAATCGCTGACTCCTTCTTCATCTCTGCCAGAACATCGTCTGCCGTAATGCCATCACGCTCAGCTCTTGATTGCGCGACGCGTCGCAGCCGATCAGTATCCGCCGGGCCTGGTGCCACCAGGTGCGCGGTCACGCCTCGATCACCATAGGCCCAGGAATACTGACGGATCAGGTTGGCCAAGGCAGCATTGCAGACACCTGCGGTTGCCGCATAGGCCGACGGTTCAAATCCGTAGTGACCGCCAATGGCAATCAGGCGGGAGCCGCTCACCAGATTCTTGTCTACCGCGCGCACCAGTCGCATCATGCCGCCGACCTTGATATTCACGGCCTCGACGACCGCTTCGGTCGGCGCACTGAGCACTCCGCCGGCGGTGGTCACCCCAGGGCCGTGGACAATCATGCGCACCACGTCAGTGCCAACCGCCCCTTTGATGGCTTCAATGGCCGCATCCTGAGAAATATCCGCCGCGCAGGCTTCAATGCCTTGGGCCGACGCGGTGAGCCCCTTCAGGGAATCAGCCGACCGTGCCACGGCCAGGACGCGCAACCCGCGTCCCGCAAGACGACGGGCAATCACCTGCCCCATCGCCCCCGTGGCACCTACCAGAACGACACACTCTGACTGGCTCATTCGGATACCTGCATCAGGTCAACACTTCCAGGAAGCTCTGGCGCGGGGTGTTGTCTTGAGAGAACGTGGCGTGGCCGAGCTCACGCGTATCCCAGGTCAGGGTCGGTGTGTCGGGGTAATGCACGTAGCCTTCTGCGAATACTTCGTTGCGATTACCGCTCGGATCAAAGAAGTAGATGGTCATGCCGCGTGTCACGCCATGGCGATTCGGGCCCACGTCTACCGGTACCCGGTATTTGCCGATTCGGTCCGCTGCCTTGATGACATCAGCACCGGATTCAAGCCAGAAGGATGCATGGTGGAACCGGTTTTGCTCGGGCTGCAAAACAAATGCAATGTCATGCGGCTTGGTCGAGCAACTCATGAACACCGCCAACGACATTCCCGACTCGTGCTCGACCAGTTTTTCCGAGAGGTCAAAATCAAACACCTCGGTGAACAGCTTCACATTTTCGTCGATGTTGCCGCCGCCCAGCAGGAGGTGATCGAGCCGATTGATCTGCAGGCCGCGCACCACGCCGTCATCTGGAACCACACCAGGGTTTACCGTGCCCATGGTATTGCCGATCTGTTCCTTGTCTGCGTAGAGCTGCATGGTGTGCCCGGTTGGAAGCACAAACTCAAGACGTCGCCCGCTCTTGGGATAAGTACCGGCGGCGATGTGTTTCACGTCCAGGCCAAAGGCCTTGATCTTGGGTTCCAGCGTGTCCAGGGTTGCATCGTCGTACACCTTGAACGCGAAATAATCCATGCCCGGTTTATCCGATGGATTGAGAATAATGCTGTGGTGATCGTGTTCATCCCAGCACTTGTAATAGACCTTACCGCTGTCGTCCTCCATCACTTCATGCAAGCCCATGATGTGACCATAGTGATGTCGTGCCTTGGCCATATCCATGACCCGGATGCAGATTTCGCCTGCTCTCAAAACGCCTCGTAATGCCATGCTGACTCTCCTCGTTAAGCGTGATTGATCCGATTTCTGATCTGGATCACGGGTGATGTCACTTCAAAAAATGCAGATAATTTTCAACGGCTGTGCTCAATGAACTCAGGCTGCTTTCGACGCGCTTGCAGCTCCTTGAAGACCGCGTTCCTTTGCCATCGTCAAAGCGGTGTCTTCGATCATGTCCTCCTGGCCTCCGATCATCTTGCGACGGCCCAGTTCCACCAGAATGTCTCGCGCCGGTATTCCGTACTTCTGGCTGGCGCGTTCGGCGTGCAGCAGGAAGGTCGAGTACACCCCGGCATATCCGATGGTGAGCGAGGAGCGATCGACGCGAACAATGTGCTCCATCATTGGGAAAATGATGTCCTGCGCCATGTCCATTAACTTGAACAGATCACATCCAGTGGCAATACCCATGCGCTCGGCCACAGCAACAAAGACTTCCAGTGGCGTGTTGCCGGCACCAGCACCCAGACCACCCACGGAAGCATCGATTCGAGTTGCACCTTCTTCGATCGCAGCCAGGGAGTTGGCAATACCCATGCCGAGGTTGTGATGCCCATGAAAACCAATTTCGGTTTCGGGCTTGAGGACATCGCGTAGCGCGCGAATCCGTGATGTCACATCGGCAGGCAACATGTATCCGGCAGAATCGGTGACATACACCGTCTGCGCGCCGTAGCTTTCCATCATCCGGCCTTGTTCGGCCAGCGCCTTGGGTTCATTGAGATGCGCCATCATCAGAAAGCCCGTCGTATCCATTCCGAGCTTGCGCGCATAGGCGATGTGCTGAGGGGAGGTATCTGCCTCCGTGCAGTGGGTTGCCACGTGCACGCTGCGCACGCCGTGATCGAAGGCACTCTGCAACTCTTTCATGGTGCCCAGGCCCGGAATCAGCAGGCAGGAAACCACCGCCTGTTTCATCTTCGGCACCACCGCGTCCCAGTACTCTTCGTTGCTGTGCAGGGCAAAGCCGTGCTGCAGGGAGTTTCCGCCACAGCCAGCACCGTGCGTCACCTGCACGATGGGCACACCGGCTTCATCCAATGCCGTAGCTACCCGAACCATTTCTTCGGTTGAGATCTGTTCGCGCTTGGCATGCATGCCGTCACGCAGGCACATGTCGTGAAGGATGACCTTGCGACCCTGGCGGTTAATGACTGTCTCGCTCATGTCAACGAACTCCTCTATTCAATTCAGTTCCAATGGCATGCATGCGCGAATCTCCCGCACCCACGCTTCGCGACACCGTGTCGAGACGCGTACACATGCCGTCACGCAGGCACATGTCGTGAAGGATGACCTTGCGGCCCCGGCGGTTAATGACTGTCTCGCTCATGTCAACGAATTCCTCTATTCAATTCAGTTCCAATGGCATGCATGCGCTTAGCTCTATGCCGCCTCTTGGGTCGGGATGGGTTTGAGCCGATACCGACCCGCAATGATTTCCTCCGCAAACAGCTCAGCCGTACGAGCGGCAGCAGCGGTCATGATGTCGAGATTGCCGGCGTACTTGGGCAGGTAGTCGCCCAGGCCCTCAACCTCGAGGAAAGTAGCGACCTTGTTGCCATCAAATACCGGGCCGTTCACCAGCCGGTATCCGGGCACGTATTTCTGCACCTCGCCAACCATCTTGTGGACGGAGTCGATAATCGCCTGCTGGTCAGGTTCACCCTCGGTCAGACAGTAAACGGTGTTGCGCATCATCATGGGCGGCTCGGCCGGATTGACGACGACCAGCGCCTTGCCTTTTTTTGCACCGCCCACTTTCTCCACTGCGCCGGATGTGGTGTAGGTGAACTCATCGAGATTGGCGCGTGTACCGGGACCAATCGACTTGGATGCAGTAGTGGCAATGATTTCGGCGTAGCTCACCGGCTGCACGCGAGAGACCGCATGCACCATGGGGATAGTCGCCTGACCGGCGCAGGAGATCATGTTGACGTTCATGGCCTGCTTGGCCGCCTGCTCCAGCAGATTCACCGATGGCACACAGAGCGGCCCGATGGCTGCCGGAGTGAGGTCAATCATCAGGACGCCCAGCGCATTGAGCTTGCGCGAATTCTCAGCATGCACATAAGCACTGGTAGCATCGAATGCGATCTGGATACCGTCGTCTTCGATGTGCGGCAACAAGGCATCAACACCCTCTGCCGTCGTCTTGAGGCCCATTTCGGCTGCGCGTTTCAAACCCTCTGATTCAGGGTCAATGCCCACCATCCAGACCGGCTCGAGAATTTTGCTGCGGCGGATCTTGTAGATCAGATCGGTTCCGATATTGCCGGACCCGATCAGGGCACACTTGATTTTCTGCGTCATGAGTTAAGTTCCTCGCGTTTCGGGGTGGCGTCGGGGCAAGCACCGTTGCCGTTGGCGGTCTGACCTCGATCTGCTGCGGTGACACCCGCAACCGAGAAATCGTGACCGCCCATTTCGTGAATCAGGATGCGGACCTGCTCGGGCTTGACGCCAAGTACGTCAGTGACGGTCTCAGTCACTCTGCGAGCAAGCTCGCGCTTCATCTCGTTGGAGCGACCTTCGAGCAAGTTGAATTGGATAATAGGCATAGCGTGGTCTCTTGGTTCAGGCTTGGGCCGTGACGCGGGACAGAGGAACCGACTTGCTCGTCAAGCCAGCTTCCTCATCAATTAGTTTCTGCAAACGTCGGCGCGCTTTGACCGGCGCCGGGTCGCATGACAGCAACGCAGGCTTGAGCGACCAGAAGTCCGTAGTCCCCATCTCGGCCTGCACCGCCGCGATCAGGGGCTCGTCTTCTGCCTTGAAGGTGTCGATCATGCTCTGCAGTTTCGCCGCGTTGAAATCAGCATCGTCTTCCATGAAGTTGCGAAGACTGGCGAAGAAATAATGCGTGCTGGTTTCGCTCTCTGGGGTCATCAGGTGGAAGTCCCAGGAGATCATGCCCTTGTCGTAGTCGCGCGACCCCTGCACCGCTCCCACGGTCAGAAACATGTTCGACGGCGCGGACCACTTCACCTGCACAAACTGCTCAGCAGGGCCTTCAGGATCAGGCATCAGCGGGGCAAACAGGCCCATCGGAGGATGTTGCTGCCACTCCCAGCGAACCAGAAGAGAGCCTTCCTTCTCAATCACAGGGGGTTTCTGCGGACTGAGCTTTCCAGCCGTATTGAGCAGGGGACCGTGCACGTGATCGACATGCGACAGATCCATGACGTTATCTACAATCAGCTGATAATTGGCCTGCATGTGCATGTAGCCATGACCCACTGCTGTTGGCTTGGGGTTTTCGAGCAGCGGGTAATCGGGCATGCGGCTCTCGTCGGCTTTTTGAGCCTGTCCCATCCATATCCATACAAAGCCGTAGCGCTCAAGCACTGTAAACGTACGAACACAGGCCCGCTCAGGCACGTTGCCGTCACCGTGAGGGCTGTGCGTACAGGCGCCTTCACTGTTGAAACGAAGTCCGTGATAAAGACATTGAACTTCGTCTCCGACACGCTTGCCCAGACTCAGCGGCGCAAAGCGGTGCGGGCAGCGGTCCTGCATGGCAACCGCTTCTCCATTGGCTTTGCGATAAAGCAGGACAGATGTATCCAGCAGCTTTCGTGAAACCAGCTTGTCGCCTTCGACTTCGGTCGAAATAGCTGCGACGTACCAGGCATTCTTAAGGAAAGACATCTGTGTTCTCCTGCGATGTGGCTGACTTTCTAACCGGTCAGTCCTTTTCCAAAAATGTTGCGCGCGATGACCCATTTCTGGATTTCGTTCGCTCCTTCGTAAATTTCCGCGATCTTGCAGTCCCGGTAAATTTCTTCGACACGGTAATGCGATCCGTCTGCAGCCAATTCCCGCGTAAACCCATAACCTCCAAAAATCTGCACGCCATCGCGAGCGAATTCGCCTGCAAGATTGGTGGCATACCACTTGGCCATGGCCGCTTCCGGCTCGGGAAATTTCTCTCCGCCGTCCATCCGAAGGCCGGCCTTAATATAAAGGTTGCGCGCGTTCTCAATCTCGGTTGCACGCTCGGCCATCCTGAACTGCCAGTGCTGAAACTGCGCCATCGCCTGCCCGAAGGCCTTGCGTGTCTTCAGACGCTCGGTGCTGTGATCAAAAATGGCCTGTGCCATTCCAACCCCGGTTGCGGCAATGCCGATGCGGCCATACGTCAGGACCTGCAGCGCGATTTTCAGACCTTCTCCACGTTCGCCAATGACATTGCCCAGCGGCATCCTGACGCCCTCGAACCGGATATCGGCTGTGAGCTGCCCATGATTGCCCATCTTCTTGTCCGGCGTTCCAACACGAACGCCTTCGGCCTTGAGGTCCACCACCACTTCGGTCATGCGACCTTCATCCTTGCATAGCAGCACGACGAAGTCTGCGACTGGTGAATTCGTGATCCAGCGCTTATGCCCATTGATCTCAATGTGGTCCGCGTGGAACTTGGCTTCCGTTACCAGCGCCTTGACGGACAAGTCGGTGGAAGCATTGGGCTCGCTGGTCGCAAAGCTGCCGATCATGGAGCCATCCAGCAACGGTGCCAGATACCTGGCCTGCAGCTCTGGGCTCGCCCATTCGAGTGCATGGCCAGCAAGAATGCAGTGCACATCAAAAACAGCAGCGACCGAATTGGAGTAATAGGACAACTCCTCGATCACAGCTGCCGTTGCAGTAGCAGGATGCGACAAACCTAGCCCGCCGATCTCCTTGGCGTAAGGGATGCGAAACAGGCCCGCATCAGCCATCTTCTTGAACAGCTTGCGTGGAAACGCTTCCACGCTTTCTTCGGTATGTCCGATTTCCCATGCGACGGGCGCGAGGTGCTCATCGCAGAAGGCACGAACGTCAGCACGTACGGCTTTAACCTCATCTGGCGACATCATGTCGTGATAGAGCTGAGGCTCCATACGTGGTGGTGTCATCGGGTCGGGATTCACTGGATTTGACATGAAAATGGGTGTGAAGAATGTGAGATTAATCAGGCATTGGCGGCTTGCTGAGACGCTTCGCGTTCTTCAGCTTCAATCAATTCGTTGATGACCCGCAGCATCTTTGCGGGACCCGCGTCAGCGGGACCAATACCCATCTGCTTGAAGTCGGGGTTTTCTCTCAAGCGAACCTGCTGGCCCTCCAGCATCGCCTTGTCCTCTGTGAAGGCCTGATCCAGTCCTTCTTTCAAGGTATCCGCGAGGCCGGGCTGCTCTGTTTGCTTGCTGACACCCCATGAGTAGTAGTAGTCCACTGACCCTTCATCACGCGGGGTAACGGCCTGGCAACTATAGGAATCAAGCACCAGCTGCCCGTTGGACTCGCCCTCTGTCGCAGTTCCGGCAGAGAACACCCTGAAGTGCAGAATCCAGTTACAGGGATAGGTTTGGGTGATGTCGAAATTGGCGTCGCACATGAACCCGGGGGGAAACAGGTGCTGTACAAATTTTGGCAGCGCAACATTGCGCACCCAGTAATCTGTCTTGATGCCTCGTGGAAGAATCTTGTGTTCCGGCTTAGCCAAGGCCTGCGCCCATCCCATTGCAATGGTGTTGTCGTGGGTGAACGAGCTGTGTGACAGATCAGCCAGATTGGCATTCTCCAGCAGGTAATTGGCGTCAATCTGGATGTAACTTGGACGCGTGGTGTACTCCGTATTTCCGGGACCCACTGCGTCACAGATCAGGGCAGGATCCGCCTTTGACGGGTCACCCAGCCAGACCCAGATCCAATTGTCCTTCTCAACTACCGGGTAGGTCCGCACACAAATCTGCTCCGGCACTTTCTCTACGTTGGGAATTTCTGAGCATTGGCCATCGGCTTCGAACTTCAAGCCGTGATACATGCAGCGAATGGCATCACCCTCACGCCTGCCCAATGACAGCGCGGCCTGCCGATGCGGGCATTGATCTTCCATGGCCACGACCTGACCACCGAGTTTGCGATAGACAAGAATTCGCTTGCCTGCAATCTTGCGGGCCAACATAGCGTCTCGCCCTTGTGAGAGCTGATAGTCCCAGCCGGCGCAGTACCAGGCGTTTTGCAAAAACTTCATGCGTTTACTCTCCTGCGAAAACAAAAAAATTAACCGAATCGAAACGACACGCTGCCCATGTCCTGGAAACGCGCGATCACGTTGTCGCCACGCTCCACCGGAATGGCTTCGGTAATGCCCCCGGTCAGGATCAGGCTGCCGGCGGGAATCACTTCTCCACGCCCGGCGAGATGCTTGGCCAGCATGATCACGGCGTTGGCCGGGTGATTGAGCACTGCAGCACTCGCACCGAGCGCCTGGATCTCGCCATTCTTCTCAATCACCACACCAATCGTGCGCAGATCGACAGTCCGCGGATCGAGCGGACGCCCGCCCGTGACATAACGCGCGCTGCTGGTGTTGTCGGCAATGACAGATGGCAGATCAAACTTGAATTTCTCGAAGCGAGAATCGATGACTTCGACAGCGGGGATCACATAGTCCGTGGCAGCGATGACCTGTTCGATTGAAAGATCAGCCCCGCTCAGTTCATCTTTCAAGACAAACGCAATTTCGGCCTCAATGCGCGGATGGATCAGCTGATCCATCTCGATCACACCGTTTTCCGGGCGCGACATGCTGGCCATGAGCAAGCCGAAGCCGGGCAATTTGACGCCCATCTGCTCCATCTTCGGCTTAGAAGTGAGGCCCGCCTTGACGCCAACCTGACGATCGCCACGTGCGATCCAGGTGCGCCGCAGTTCGTCCTGCACCTCATAACCTTCGTCCACACCCAGTTCAGGAAAGTCATCGGTCAATTTACCGATAGTGTGAACCGTGTCCTGTGCATCCAGAATTCTGGCGGTGATTTTCTTTCGGGTTTCTTCTGACAGACTCATGCGCTTGCCCCGCTAAAACGAACTTCACAGGAGCCCAGACCACCCACGGTGCATTTGAGGGTGTCACCTACAACGGCGGGAATCAGGGTGGATTGCGAACCGGACAAAATGACTTCTCCGGCCAGGAAAGGAATGCCCAGTTCGCCCAGTGTATTGGCCAACCACACCACCGCGTTGACCGGGCCGCCCTGCACCGCAGCACCTGCAGCGGTGCTAAACAGTTCGCCATTCATTTCCAACACCATGCCGGCAAGATTCAGGTCCAGATCCGTGGGCTTCTTCTTTGCCTTGCCCAGCAGGTAGACGCCGCAGGATGCGTTGTCGGCGACGGTGTCCTGAATCTTGATTTTCCAGTCCGTGATGCGCGAATCAACAATCTCGAAACAAGGCACCACATAGTCTGTTGCGCGGATGACATCAGTTGCCGTGATGCCCGGCCCCTTGAGGTCACGCTTCAGAACAAAAGCGACCTCCGCCTCTGCCTTGGGCTGAATCAAACCTCCGATGGGAAGATCCTCACCTTCCTCGTATGCCATCTGGGACGTGAGCTGACCGAAGTCGGGTCGATCAACGCCAATCAACTGCTGGACAGCCTTGGAGGTCACGCCAATTTTCTTGCCGACGATTCTCTCTCCGGCTTCGATGCGGCGCGCAATCATTTGCTGTTGCACGTGGTAGGCATCTTCAATCGTGATTCCCGGAACACGTTCCAGCAGCGGCGCTACCGTCTTGCGGTTGATCAGCGCCTGATACAACTCGTCGCCGTATTTTTTGATGTCTTCTGAATTCATGCTCATAGCTTTACGCAGACGTTGCGCATCTCCGTATAGAACTCCAGTGAGTGAACGCCGCCCTCGCGGCCGATGCCTGATTGCTTTGAACCACCGAATGGCGTGCGCAGGTCGCGCAGGAACCAGCTGTTGATCCAGGTGATGCCAACCTCTACCGATGCTGCCACCCGATGTGCGCGCGACAGGTTCGTAGTCCAGATGGTGGTGGACAGGCCGTAGTCGGTGTCATTGGCCTTGGCCACAACTTCGTCTTCCGAATCAAACGGCGAGATATGGCAGCAGGGCCCGAAGATTTCTTCTCGCACCACGGACGCGGTTTCCGGCAATCCGGTCCAGATGGTGGGCTGCACCCAGGAACCCTGCGCCAGGTCGCCATCCAGTGATGGCACGCCGCCGCCGGTCACGACCTTGGCGCCTTCGGCCTTGGCCTTCTCGTAATAGGACAGCACTTTGCTGCGATGCTCCTGGCTGATCAGCGGGCCATAGTTGGCACCCTTGGCATCTGGCATCGCAGGCTTCAGAGACTCTGCCTTAGCCTTCATGGCGACTACAAACTTGTCGAATATAGGCCGCTCCACGTAAACGCGCTCAGTGCCGAGGCAGACCTGACCACAGTTCAGAAAGACCGCTCGCCCGATACCCTCAACCGCTGCATCAAAATCACAATCGGCAAAAACAATGCCGGCATTCTTGCCGCCCAACTCGAACGATACATCGCGAATGCCATCTGCCGCCGATTTCATGATCGCCGCACCGGTCCGTGTCTCGCCGGTGAAGGTGATGGCATTGACGCCTTTGTGCCGCGTCAGAAATTCGCCGGCGGAATTGGGACCAAATCCATGAACCACGTTGTAGACGCCCTTGGGCACGCCAACCGCATTCATGACTTCGCCCAGAAGTGTTGCGGTGCCAGGCGTCTCTTCCGAAGGTTTGACCACCACAGTATTTCCACAGGCCAGTGCCGGGCCCACTTTCCATGTCATCAGCAGCAGCGGAGCATTCCACGGACACACGACGCCGATCACGCCCTTGGGTTTGCGGATGGCGTAGTTCAGTGCACCGGCGCCATCGGGTGTTGGCGTCATGAAGCTTTCGCTAGGCACATTCTTCACAACGTCGGCAAAAATCTTGAAATTGGCTGCGCCGCGCGGAATGAAGGCATGTTCCATCATGGCCTTGGGCTGCCCCGTGTCGGCCATCTCGGCCGCGACAAAATCATCAAAACGCCGCGTGATTTCATCCGCTACTTTGTAGAGCAGTTCCACACGCTGCTCGATACTCATCTTGCCCCAGGGGCCCTTCATTGCCGCGTTGGCAGCAGCCACCGCAGCATCAACTTCCGCCTGGCCACCTTCGTGGATATGCCCGACTAGCGCATGGTCCGAAGGCCTGCGCTTCTCGAAAGTTTTCTCGCTGCCGGCAAACTCGCCATCAATGAAATGCTTGAAGTGCCTGGGTTCCATCTACTTAGCCCTTTAGTGCTGTAAGGCCTGCTTCTGCGCAGGCCACGTCCTGTTCTTCGCTGCCGCCGGAAACCCCGACGGCGCCAATCAGATCCTCACCTTCTCGCAGCGGCAGGCCGCCACGGATAAAACTGAAACCGGTCTGCGCGATGCCCTCGCGCACGCGTGGCGCTTCCTGCGCCAGTGCTTCCTCAACGTTTTGCGCCGCCAGCCCGACCGCCGCAACCGAGCGTGCCTTGTTCATGGCCACATCCCCGGAAATCAGAAATGCCCCTGGCATGCGGGCAAAACCCGCCAGCGTCCCGCTGCTGTCCATCACAGCAACGCAGACCGAGATTCCCAAAGATTCGGCATGCGCCAACGCCGCCTTGATGACGGTGATCGCCGCGTCGTGCCTGATCAGCTTTCGTGTTTCGCAAATCACTTTGCCACTCATACTCATGACACCCTTTCCTTTCGAGCACCGCTGCGCGCCAGAAATCGCTGAAACAGATCAGGCGCAGAACCTGGCGTCGTGCTCAATTTGCGTCCGACCGGCAACAGAATCAGCGCGCTGCGTGCAAACAACTGGCAGGCCAGCGCGATGCCCTGTGCCTGATCTTCTTCACTGACTTGCTCACTGCTCATGGCATTCGTCTGGTATTGCCCCTCCAGAACTTGCACACGGCAAACACCGCAACCACCTCCGCGACACCCTACCGGCAAGGCCGATCCGCCTGCCCCGATCGCAGCTGACAGCACGGACTCTGTCTCCCGACAGGAAAACGTCTGTGAAATGCCGTGGATGCTTACATCGTGGTGCATGTCGCTCTGTGCTCTCCTCTGACCTTGCCATCGCAAATGCGTGGTCTGTGTCTATGTCGCTACGGTAGGCACTGGCACTGATGCGGTCCAATACTTTTGAGTCGCCATATCGATACCTGATCAGTATCATGATCGCCGTCCACCGCATCGATCAATCATCACCTGATGAACATCGCCGCCATCGAGATTCGCCACCTTCGCTACTTCGTGGCCGTTGTCGAGAATCGCAGCTTTCGCGGTGCGGCATTGCGCCTGCACGTCTCACAACCACCTCTGACCCGCCAGATTCATCAACTCGAAGGGGCGCTTGGTGTCAGCCTGCTGATCCGAAAGCCACGCGGCGTGGAACCCACCGTTGCCGGAAAAGTGTTCTACGAAGAGGCCCGAAACATTCTCGGGCTGACCGAGCAGGCGGCCAGCCGGGCGCAACTGGCTGGCCAGGGGCAACTTGGTCGTCTTGATGTCGGCATTTTTGGTTCGGCGGTTTTTGACACCATTCCGAGAATCATCCAGCGCTTTCGCAAGGCGCATCCCAAGGTGGAAGTCGTTCTCCACAATCTGGATCGTGGTGGCCAGATCAAGGCCTTGCGGGAACGCCGGCTAACGGTTGGCTTCAATCGCTTCTTCGACGAGGAACCGGATCTCAGCTGGGAAGTCATCCAGTCAGAAAACATCAACGCAGCCGTTCCGCAAACTCACCCTCTTGCCAGTCAGGAAACGCTGTCACTCAAACAGTTATCCAGTGAGACCCTGATCCTGTATCCGCGCCAGCCTCGGCCCAGCTTTATAGATCAGGCCCTGAAGCTGTTCCATGACAAAGGGCAGACGCCGCAGTCGATTCAGGAAGTCGATGACGTGGTGACCGCGGTTTCACTGGTATCCAGCGGGTTCGGCCTGAGTCTGGTCACGGACTCGGCCTGCAACCTGCACTTTCCCGGCGTCACTTACCTTCCGCTGCGGCAGGAGGATCAGGCCAACTTCAATCTATGCATGATCTTTCGCAATGACGATGACTCCGCCCTGCTGCAGGCCTTCACCAATACCGTGAGATCCATGAGTACCGAGCGGAACACGGGCACTTCCGGGGAAGCCTGAAGCGCGAAAGAGCCGCCTCAGGAGAACTGCTTGAGCGCCGCCAGCGGCATGTGGTTCATCGCGGTGCGCATTGCGGCCCAGGGCCAGGACGGTACACAGGCCTCTCCAGGTTCGCGTTCAATAGCCTTGACCAGGGCATCACAACCGGTGTCCAGATCAACCCGGAAAGGTGCGTTCTTGATGTCGCGATTGATGTCCGTGAGGATGTATCCGGGGAAGAGGGTGGTGACCTTGATCGGCGTATCCAGAAGCTCCAGCCGAATGCCTTCACTGAGGTTGGCGAGTCCGGCCTTGGTCGCCGCGTAACAGCTCATGGCACCGCGAAACCCGCGAACGGCGCTGATGGAAGAGATCGTGACCAGATGCCCCGCATTCTGTTCGCGCAATATGGCGACCGCGGCCTCACACTGTGCCAGCGCGGCACAGAAATTGATCTGCGCGGTCTCAAGGTTGGCCTTGAAATTACCAGTGCCGATAGGTGCGCCCTTGCCGATACCGGCGTTGATGATGAACCGATCAACGCTTCCGAGATCATCGCGGAATGCCTCGAACACCTCGAAAACCTGCGCGAAATCGCTCACGTCCAGCGATCGCACGAAAACCCGGCTGGACGGATGCGACACCGCGATCTCCTGCTTGAGTGCATCAAGTTCATCCGTGCGCCGCGCACACAAGGCCAGGTCACAGCCCTTGGCAGCGAATCGTCGTGCCATTCCGGCGCCCAGGCCTGAACTGGCGCCCGTGATCAGAATCGTTTTTCGTTTCATGTGGCCTCTGAAGATCTGAAGTTTCGGCAATGCGATGGGACATATTGCACCAGAAACTTCTGCCTTGACCCAGCGCACCTGCGCCAGTGGATCATGGTGATCGGGCAGTATCCTTATGCGGGCAGTGCCCGCCATTGTTCGCGGACCGCTGCTGCCCGCTCTTTCGGACTCATGTCGGCAAAAGCTTGTGGCATTTCTTCCTCACAGCGGGAGCAACGACAGAGAAACTGGAAACTATGCTGAAGCCGGGCATTGCGTTCCAGCCAGTCGCGCTCAAGAAAAGCATCATCCGAAAAATAATTCCACGCGATCTGTTCTCCAGCGCGAATCGCCCGGGTGGCGAGCAGCAATTCCGCCAACGGCTCGTTTCGGGCTGCACAGAGGCGAGCGTTGGGTGCGCAGGAGTGATTGGACCGGCTCAATGTCGGCCAGATTCCAAAGCCCAGAATGTCTCCGTGCTTGTAGCGAATGTTGTTTGCAGCAACCTGGTAATACAGCTGGCGAATCTTTTTCGGCTTGCGCTTGTGGCGTGCAGCGAGCTGTTCCAGTGCTTCCAGGTTTTCCTCATCCAAAGGCCAGCGCGTGAGCTTGAGCTGGGTGTCCAGAACCCGTTGAAGAACGCCGGGATGGCTGAGGATCATGTCAACGAGCATCCACGGACCCGCCGAATCATCTTCCGGCAGCGTCGGGGCGAAAGCGATGGGATACTCGCCCACCAGCAAAGCGCCCTCTACAAAATCCTGCTTCGCAACCAGCTGCGCCTCATCCGCCCATCCCCGGATGTCCACAGCCGCGTGGCCGGGTCCGGAAAAGATTTCGTCTGTCGGCTTGCTCATGCAAAGCCATCATAGCGGCAGCGCTAGCCGAACGCAGCGTCCTGGAAAGCAGGTGTCAAATTCTGCGCTCTCAGGCCGCAGCCTTGCTCGCCTGTGCTTCTTCAGCCTCACGCTTCAGATTCTTGTCGAGCAAGCGAAGCATGCGATTCGGGCCATCGTCATGACAGATGTTGATGAGCGGCAAGTCCGGCTTTTCGCTGATGCGGATGTGCTGCGCTTCCAGCACGTGCCGGTCTTCAAGGAAGGCGATATCCAGAACATCCCGCAACAGATCCGAGAGCCCTGGGAAATCAAACGCCTTGTTGGAACCCCAGGAAAAATAATACTCGACCGAATCTTCATTACTGGGAACAACCGCCTGGCAGGTGTAGGTGTCTGCCACCGGCTCACCGTGCGGCTTTTCGGCACTTTCGGTGCCGTGCACAAAAGCCTGAAAGTGCAGCACCCAGGTGCAGGGCAATGTATGCGTAATGTCGAAATGAAGATTGAAACGCGCATCCGGCGCAAACAAGTGCGTGAGGAAATGCGGTGCAGGGACGTCTCGCACGACATACTCGGTCCGCATATCACGCTCGCCTACGGTGAACTTGGGCTCGATATGCGTGTACTGGGTTTGTGTCTGGCTGTCTGCTCCGCCCAGCGACTTTTGATGCACCCAGGCCAGATGGGAAAGATCAGCCAGGTTGGCAATTTCCAGACGGTAGTTGGCATCCACACGCATGTGAGAGGTTCGCATGGTCCAGTCCGGGTTTCCCGGGCCGACGGCGAAGGGGATCAGGCCCGGATCCGCTTTTTCTGCATCGCCCATCCACACCCAGATCCAGTTCTCTTGCTCTACAACCGGAAACACGCGCACGCAGGCTCTGGCTGAAATCTGCTTCTGCCCGGGAATTTCAATGCATTTGCCATCCGGCGCGAATTTCATGCCGTGATACATGCAGCGCAAGGCATCGCCTTCCTTCTGTCCCAACGACAGGGCTGCCTGACGATGCGGGCAACGGTCTTCCATGGCCACAATTTCGCCAGTGGGTTTGCGATACAGAACGACCCGCTCTCCTGCGAGTTGCCGGGCAACGACGGAATTCTTGCCCTGAGTGACCAGGTAATCCCATCCAGCGCAATACCACGCATTTCTGACGAACATGCCTCATCTCCTCATTGTTTATTGGATACCGTATATCCGACATCTCCTGCTGCACATTGAAAATACCCGCAGAGCGCCGTCTCAATCCAATACTTTCAACCGCGGCCTGCGATACCACAGACGTATCAATCCGCTGGAAGCAAGCCGATCAGGCCTGCGCTGGCGTGATGTCCTTGGCGGGCGCTCACCAAACTGAACGACCGTATCAGGCCGTATTCATGCGAAGCGACTAGCCTGAAGGCGAATTTTTTCAAGGCTGTACGTGATGGTGGCGAGAGCACAGATTTTCAGAATGGCGACACCCGGACACTTGTGTCCGTTTGGCATCAAAGCCAAGGCGCTGCTCGAGAAGGAAGGCATGGATGTGGAAGACCATCCACTCGAGACTGAGGAGGCGGTAGAACACTTCAAGGCCAAAGAAGGCGTGCGTACCACGCCTCAGGTCTATATCGGTGGTCATCGGATTGGGGGCTACGCGGGACTGCGCAAGCATCTTGGCCTTGCGGATTCTGATTCAGGCTGGCGCCGATATCAGGCGATCATCGCGGTCTTTTCCATTGCTGCACTGATGACGCTGGCCCTGAGTTGGGCAATGCCGGGGAGCTTGCTGACGTTTCAATCTGTTGAGTGGTTCGTGGCCTTGAGCATGTGCATCCTGGCACTGCTCAAGTTTCAGGACATCGGCGCTTTCACCAATCAGTTCATCGGTTACGACCTCCTCGCGCGCCACGTTCTCGGCTATGCCTATCTCTACCCGTTTGCTGAAGCCTTTGTCGGAATCGGCATGCTGGCCAGTGTTCAGTCATCCATGGCGAGTACTGCCATAGGCCTTGTTGCGCTGTGCATTGGCGGTATCGGTGCAGTCTCAGTCCTCAAGGCGGTCTACATCGACCGGCGCGAACTCAAGTGCGCCTGCGTAGGCGGCAATGCCGATGTACCACTGGGCTTTGTATCACTGACCGAGAACCTGATGATGCTGAGCATGGGCGCCTGGATGTTGCTGCGCTGAAGGCACATGCCCGCCTCGCCCTGCCCGCTCAACGCCGGGAAAAAGCGCTCGTCAATACCCATCCCTCGTCGGACTGCATCTTGATATAGGCCCAGATACCGGTTTCGTTCTTGATGCTACGCACCACTTCAACGGCAGCGCCCTGCGGCACCTGCGCAACGATATTCCCATCCGATGCGGGCCGCGCACGCAGGACGCTGGCTTTGCGCACCGCATGAAAACCGGGCGTCATGTGGCTTTCAACCAAGGGCTTGGCCGATGTGCTCTCAGGCGCGATCTCCTCTGAAACGGTGGCGATGGTTTCGCCCTGATCTCTGGCGACCGCGCCGACAGTCCCGGCGCCTGTAATGGGCACCGGCTTGGGCGG
>TARA_R110000850_G_scaffold41765_4_pt1 | contig 39550 bp, 40 predicted proteins | sample TARA_R110000850 | Tara Oceans TARA_R110000850 (sample SAMEA4397586) | marine metagenome | biome: Polar Biome; feature: [SRF] surface water layer (ENVO:00010504); material: water (ENVO:00002006), including particulate matter (ENVO:01000060) such as... | depth 5 m
AAAAACGCTGTTGGGGCTGGCCCAATATATTTGCCGGGGTGTGCGCGTGTATCGCACACCCCGGTGTGTTGGCCTGGATGAATGTCGCTGGTTTGCAGGTCAGGATGCGAGGCATATGGCACGTCCGTGATCGTGTACCTCAACAAGGCATCTATGCAAGCTTCGTACAGCATCTTCCCAGCGATCCTTGTTGATCACAAACTGCATGTCGACCTGACGCATGCACTGGTGCATCGCCAACACGCTGATATCCTTTTCCGCGAGCGCGCCTACTGTTTTAGCCAATAGTCCGGGTACCTGCATGTCACTGCCGACGGCCGATACGATAGCGACTTCCTGATTATTAATTTCTGCATCGGGAAATTTTTCTTCCAGTGCACGACAAATGCGCTTCACTGTTTTCAGGTTGGTGGACAGATAATGGGTAATCGTGTTTGCGTTGATATCCTTTGAAACCACATGTGCCTTGAACCGGCTGATACACCCCAGGATAGTTGTGTCATAACGGCTGAAATTGCCAGCCATATCCTGGTCAAACAGTTCAATAGCGTGTACTCCCCGACACCCTGCAATAATCTCGACGCGAGGTTTTTCACTAATATAGTCGCTGGTAATCAACGTCCCGGCGTGCTCCGGTTCAAAAGTATTCTTGACGCGCAGGGGGATATTGTTTTGACGCAGACCTTTGGCGGCCTTGGGGTGAATCGCCTCCATGCCGAGATTGGCCAGCTGGTCAGCCACATCGTAGTTGGTGCGACCGATGGGTACGGCATTGTCGTCGCCCACGATACGGGGATCGGCACTGCTGAGGTGGAATTCTTTATGGATAACGGCTTCACGCGCATTCGTGATCACGGTCAAACGACTGAAAGTCATTTCACTGTAACCCCGGTCAAAACTGGACATTAATCCATCCTGAGTGTGGGCATAGCCGGTGACGATGGGCAGTTGACTCTCGAGATCTATGTCCTCAAAAGTGACTTTAATTCGTTCATCCAGGGACATGTGTCGCGTGGTTTTCCAGCCGGTTAAATCGACGAAGCAGGCATTGACACCATCTCTCTGAAGCAGCCGGGCAGTATTCCAGGCACTGTGTGCTTCACCAATGCTGGCCAACATTTCACGGACGGTTGCCAAATGCACATCCAGTGCAAAGTGGCCGTGTTGGCAAAGTTTTTTCAGATCGCTCAGGCAGTGTTCGGCCTCATCGAGCCGATCACCGATAAACCGGTTGGCATCGGCGAGCATTTCCGGGTCGCCGAATAGGTTGCTGTTGATTTCAATAACCTGGGTTCTTAATTCATTAAGAAGATCCAGCCAGCTATCGTCATTGACACCATTGGCAAATGAGGCAAAAACACCGGCTTTGCCCGTTTTCTTATGCTCCAGCAGTTGATCCGTTATACCGGCATAGGCGGACACCACAAAGATACGCTGATAAAGCGTATCGCCTGTGGGTTTAAGAATAATATTGTCTCTAACGGCGGCATAGTTGCTCATTGAAGTGCCGCCGATTTTTTCCACACTGTGAAAACTCATTAAAGGATTGTCTCCTGTTGAATCTTTTTCCATTTTCCTGAGCTGGATCGGGTTTTGTCCCTCATTGGCTGACTGAATCTGCATCCAGCTCATACGCACCCTCGGCGTTGTGTACTTCCTTGCCATTGAGCGGAGGATTGAATACACAGGCCATTGTCATTTCTTTAAAGGATCGCAGGATATGACGGTCGTGTTGATCAAGAATATAGAGGGTTCCGGGGCTAATCGAATATTTTTTGCCGTCGTCCAATGTTTCCACTTCACCCTCTCCAGATATGCAGTAAACAGATTCCAGGTGGTTCTGGTAGTGCATACGGAAATCGGCTCCGGCATAAATTGTTGTAATGTGGAAAGAAAATCCCATCTGATCATCTTTGAGTAGCATCCGTGTACTTGCCCAGTTGCCGTCGGGAGAGACGATTCTGCGAGAGGTTTTTTCTGCTTGCTGAAGTTGTCTGACTATCATCGTGACCTCTGCTGTCTGTAACGAGGCGGGACAGACCCCGCCAGATATATGCATACCCTGTATTGACTGGAGACAGGCCCCCGGTATCTATCAGGCTGAAATCGGGTTGGACCCGGTTCTTTTCGGCGTGCCCTTGTCAACTTCATCACTGACCGAATAGTCGCCTTCGAAAAAATCTTTTTCCTCGGGGATCGAGTCTGCCTTGGCACAAACTTCCTTGATTGCTTCCTCAAGAATATCGATGCCTTTTTCCAGGTTTTCCTGACGGATTGTCAGTGGGCAGAGGAACTTGACTACATGATCATCCGCACCGCTGGTTTCAATAATCAATCCTTTCTGGAAACACCGCCGGGTAATCTGCTCAGCCAGTTCACCGTTGACACAATTGATACCCCTGAACATACCACGGCCGTGAGAGTTGAAGTTTCCCTCACCGTACTGGTTGACGATCTTGTCCACTCGATCAGCAATGTAATGGCCCTTTTTCTGAATCTCCTTGGCAAATTTGTCATCTTTCCAAAAGTGATCGATGGCCGCTTTGGCAGTGACGAATGCGTGGTTATTACCTCGGAAAGTGCCGTTGTGCTCGCCCGGCTTCCATTCATCAATCTCCGGTTTCATCAGAACCACAGAGAATGGCAGGCCATAACCACTCAATGACTTGGATAAAGTGACAATGTCAGGATATATGCCGGCCTCTTCAAAACTGAAAAATGTACCGGTGCGACCACAGCCAGCCTGAATATCATCGATAATCAACAACACGTCATGGCGTTTGCAGATTTCTGACAGGCTTCTCAGCCAGGTCATCGACGCAGCATTGATGCCGCCCTCGCCTTGAACTGTTTCGACGATAACGGCTGCGGGCTTGTCGACACCACTGCTGGAATCTGACAAGACTTTGTCCAATAAGTTGGTGGTATCAAAATCATCACCTAAATAGCCGTCATAGGGCATTCTTGTGGCGCCTGGCAGTGTTATACCAGCACCGCCGCGGTGGGTTGAGTTGCCGGTGATGGCCAGAGCGCCGAGTGTCTGGCCGTGCCAACCATTAGTGAACGAGATAATGTTCTCGCGTCCCGTATATTTCCGCGCAATCTTGAGTGAGGCCTCTACTGCATTGGTCCCGGTTGGGCCGGTAAACATAACTATGTAGTTTAAATCCCGGGGTTTCAGAATATTCTCGTTAAAGCTTTCCAGAAATTCACCTTTGGCTTGAGTATGTAAATCAAGACCCTGGGTGATGCCGTCCCGCTCAATATATTCCAGGAGTTTTTCCTTGAACACCGGGTGGTTATGCCCATAATTCAGGGAGCCTGCTCCGGCCAGAAAGTCCAGATATTGATTGCCGTCTTCATCATAGATAAATTCGCCTTGAGCTTTGTTGAATAAACGTGGGAAGGCTCTAGCGTAACTGCGTACTTCAGATTCAATTTCATCAAAAATTTTCATGATTTCCTCAATTAGTTCTTTTCTGGAATTAGGCTTCAGTGGTCACGGGCTGCTTAAAAGGGCCGATTCTGACCAATACCTCTGTGTCATGTTGACCGGCAAAATGCAATTCACGGTCAAATTGTGGAGACTGGGTCAGAGGGGCTTGTAATTTGTCCGCCAGTCCCTGGAACAATGCCCAGGAAGCTTGATTGTCTTCAGTGATAGTGGTCTCAAGATGGTTGACCTCTTTGCACTCATCGCGGGTGAGAATATTCACTAACATCCGAGAGGCGAGACCTTGACCACGCGCTTTTTCGCCGACAGCGACCTGCCAGATAAACAGTGTGCTGGTTTTTTGTGGTGGGCGATAACCCGAGATAAAACCGACCAGTTCTCCTTCAATGTCTGCTGCCACAGATGTACCTGAAAAATGAGTACATTGCAGCAGATTGCAGTAGATGGAGTTAGGGTCGAGAGGAGGACACTGGGCAACCAGTTGGTGTACCCGCACGCCGTCCTCCGGCGTTGGTGGACGAAGTGTTATTTTACGGTCCATAAGAAGTGACAAAATTCCCGTTGTTAATAAAAGTTATAGCTCAAATAATATTTTCTTGTGAAAGTTGTTCATTTTACTTGGAAGCCAGCAATGACTTCCTTATGTCTAAAAATAATTAAACTATATAATTAGAGCTCTAAACATTATACTCGAAAGCATTAAAATGTCCAGTTTGGTGCCGCCCTGGGGGCGGGCGACAGAGTGGGTGTATTCCATAACAGGGCGGTATAAATTGATTATGAGAGGTGGTTCTATCGAACATGTCTTGGTTGCACTGCGGCGGGTTATCAGGGCGACAGACCTTTATTCCAAACGCTTGGCTAAAACGTCCGGTCTGACTGTGCCGCAAATTTTGTTACTGCAGGCGATTCGTGACCGGGGGCAGGTGACTATTGGTGAGCTGGCCGCCGAAATCAGTCTGAGTCAGGCGACGGTAACTACCATTATTGATCGACTCGAGAAGCGACAACTGGTTTACCGTGTCCGGTCATCGACAGACAAACGTAAAGTGCATGCTTTTTTGACAGAGAGGGCAGTTCTTGTCTTGAAGAATGCTCCCACACCCTTGCAGCAGCATTTTTCGCGCCAGTATGCCAATCTCAGTGACTGGGAGCAGGCCATGATTGTTTCTGCGTTGCAGCGAGTCGCTCAAATGATGGATGCTGAATATATCGATGCCTCGCCAGTGCTGGACTTGGGGGTCCTGGATAGTCCTTCGTCTTTGACAGAGCTAGGTACTTTACCATTGGAAGGTAGAACCAAAGGGCGTTCAACCTCGGCTGCAGACTGATTGGCCAGGAAATCACATAGCTAAGATTAGACAATGAGATCGTATCGGCTACTGAGGATATCCATGATTTCCGCTTTCGGCCGGTCAGGTAGGTGTAGTTTTCCCCCGATGATCTTTTCGGCAATCGAAACATACGTTTTGGAAACCTCCAGCAAAACATCTGCGGGCAGCTCGTTGTTTCTGGCCAGCGCCTGGCGTTCGGTCATCCGGTCTTTGTTGAGTAGGATGTCGGGATCCGGGAAGTGGTTGAGCAGCAATTGCCGGAAACTTTCTTTTGAGTTTTCGACCACTTCGCCGTTTCGATAGCTCTGACCGTCCCAGATGCGGGAGGAGTCAGGAGTGCCAACCTCGTCCATGTAAATCAGCTTTTCGGTACCGGTTTTGTCTTTGACATAGCCAAATTCAAATTTGGTATCCACAAAAATCTGGTCCAGTGCAGCCAATTCACGGCTGATGACATCGAAACCCTCCCGCAACAGGTTTTCGTAGAGATCGATATCGTCAATACTGCGAAAATTGAAGGCTGCATGGTTTCTTTCAATATCATGTCGGGTGATGTTCACATCATCCGCTTCTGGAATACCCGGTAAACCCGTCAGTATGCCTTTGGTGGATGGCGTAATCAGTAATTCTGGCAGTTTCTGGTCTTTTTTCAGATTGTCCGGCAACTGGATGCCGCAGAACTTCCTCTCTCCCTTGGCATATGCACGCCACATGGAGCCGGTAATGTATTGGCGACAGATAGCCTCGATCATGACCGGTTGGGCTTTTTGTACAATCCAGACCAAAGGATGTGGGATATCCAGAATGTGGCTGTCTGCCAGACCATTCTCGCGAAATAACCTGAACCAGTGGTTCGAAATGGCATTCAGTGCGGCCCCCTTGCCGGGAACGCCATGCATGCCGCCTTCGCCATGCCAGATGCAGTCAAATGCAGAAATACGATCACTGATTACCATGATGGCAAGTGGTGCATCGGGCGCCACATCATAACCCTGTTGCTCTATCAGTCTGAGACTGTCTTTTTCTGTAAGCCAGTAGACTGAGCGTACCTTGCCACTGTGCACAGGCGCATCAGTGCGAATAGGGAGATCATTGTTAACGGCGAGAACTTTGTCTGCGAGTTTCATGGTTATGAGTCCTGTCAGCGGGCAGGTAGTGTTATTGGAATGGTTTGGGGCTTTTTTGCTCACATCTACCAGAGGGTCTGGAAACGTTTAATTCTAACAGATCGATAACCCTCAGATACAGGCAACCTTGTGTTATCTGCACCCTGAAGGATCAGTCCGGGCGAATGGCGTACTTGCCGCTGCCCTGTAGCGCGATAGCCAGTGCGGCTAAAAGATAGAGGCCCTGTAGTTCCAGCGCCCAGCCACCATGACTGGTTAGCTGGAAAAGCTCGCCGGCATGGACTAACAAGATAGCCACCAACATATTGCCAATGACCAACAGCGCCCCGGCTCTGGCGAAGTAACCGAAAATAATCATCAGCGGACCTAATACCTCGCCGAGATAGACGGCATAGGCAATCTCTGACGGCATGCCAAACTCTGTCAGCTTGCTACCAATAAAGCCCAGTGAATCCGGATTAAGGATCTTGGCAATGCCGTGTAATAAAACGAGCAGCCCGACAGCGATGCGCAAGACCAGTTTTGCGAGCTCTTCATAGTAGGTCATAACCAGTAATCTCCGGTATAAGCGGGTTTCAACGTCCAATTTAACGGGATAGTACCAGTGGGGCAATTCCTTTAATACGCATTCCGGGAGGTTTCTTGGAGCACTGCTGCCTTCGGGGTATCATTGCGGCGTTATTTTAACTGACGCCCCTCGGGGTTCCTGTGGAGATAGGCAATGATTATTAAACCGAGAGTTCGCGGTTTTATGTGTATTACCAGCCACCCGGTTGGCTGTGAGGCAAATGTCAAAGAACAGATTGATTACATCAAGCGTCAGGGACCGGTAGATGGTCCCAAGCGGGTGCTGGTGATAGGCGCTTCCACAGGGTATGGTCTGGCCGCCCGAATCACGGCAGCATTTGGCTGCGGAGCCTCAACACTTGGCATCTTTTTTGAGAAGGAGGGTGGTGAGAAAAAGCCCGCCTCAGCCGGTTGGTATAACTCGGCAGCTTTTCACAAGTTTGCGGACGAGCAGGGTATCTACGCGAAAAGCATCAATGGAGATGCGTTTTCCGATGAAATAAAGCAAAAGACCATTGATACGATCAAAGCCGATCTGGGGCAGGTGGATCTGGTGATCTATAGTCTGGCCTCTCCCCGGCGACAGCACCCGAAGACGGGCGAGGTATTCAATTCAACCCTGAAGCCCATCGGCAAGAATGTAACCTTGCGGGGTATCAACACGGATAAGGAAGAAGTTCAGGAATTTTCGCTGGAAGCGGCCACAGAACAGGAGATTGCCAACACCGTAGCGGTTATGGGTGGTGAGGATTGGCAAATGTGGATAGATGCGCTGCTAGAGGCTGATGTGTTGGCCTCTGGAGCGAAAACGGCAGCATTTACCTATGTGGGTGAAAAAGTCACCTGGGATCTGTATTGGCACGGTACGATTGGCCAGGCTAAAAAAGACCTGGACAGTAAGGTTGTGGGGATCCGTGAAAAACTGGCGAACGTCGGTGGCGATGCTCGGGTAGCGGTACTCAAGGCAGTGGTGACGCAGGCCAGCTCTGCGATCCCGATCATGCCGCTTTATCTGGCGCTGCTGTTCAAGGCGATGAAGGAAGATGGCAGTCACGAAGGCTGTATTGAACAGCTATATCGTCTCTACACTGAATGTCTTTACAGCGGCTCTCCACGCATGGACAGCGAAGGCCGAATTCGGGTGGACGAACGTGAACTCCGCCCGGAAATACAACACCGGGTTGGCGATGACTGGCTGAAAGTCACCAATGAAAATATGGCTGAGCTGACCGATATAAAGGGCTATAAACATGAGTTTCTCAAGCTCTTTGGCTTCGATATTGACAGCGTAGATTACGAGGCTGATGTCGACCCGGCGGTTCCCATCAGTGGATTAATCTGAGTGTTTGCTGGCCAACGCAGTCAAATGGCGGGTATTTGTAGAGGTGTTATATAAGGTCGTTGTTGCCAATGGCGTCTCAGCGTGGTCTGCTGTTGCAATATCAGGTGGGGGTAAATTGCTTCAAGTAACATTGCCAATAGTTCCGGCAACGCCTATAAGACATGTATGGATACCAGCGTTCACTCCTTATCTACCCTCTTTGAGCAGTTGGGGCTGCCCTCCACCGCAGCCGCCATCGAGCTTTTTATTGCCCTACACCAGCCGTTGCCCCCTGAAACGAGATTGGCTGAAGCCTTGTTCTGGAATAAGGCTCAGAGAGCGTTTCTGGAGGAGGCCATCAGTGACGATGCCGATTGGGCCGAGTTGGTTGATCAGCTCGATGCCCGCTTCAGGGGCTAGTGTTTTCCGCTTCAACCCGCACCCCACGCATGGTTTTACACGTCAACGTCTTTATAATGGCTATCCCTTTTGACCAGTAATTGACATGATTAATAACCACGATTTCAAGTGGCGCTTTCTCCACCCCCGTTATTGGCTGACTTGGTTAAGTCTGGGTTGCTGGCGTTTGTTGGTGGTCCTTCCGTATCCGGTGTTGCTTTGGTTGGGAGGGTGCATCGGCCGGATAATGTTCTGGCGAAGCCGCTATCGTCGAGAAGTTGCAGACATCAACCTGCGATGGTGCTTTCCCGAAATGGAAGAATCGCAGCGCCTGACGTTGCTGCGGGCTAATTTTATCAGCTACGGTATTGCTTTTTTTGAAATTGGTATGGCCTGGTGGTGGTCCACACAACGGCTTAATAAGTTGATTACCTTTGAGGGTCTGGAGCATATTGATGGCCTGCAGGGGAGGGGGGCGCTACTGATGGCCATTCACTTCACCACGCTTGAAATCGGCGCATCTGCTTTATCTGCGAAACACTCTATTGATGGCATGTACCGCCCCCATAAAAATCCTGTGTATGACTATGTGCAGAGCAAAGGACGTCGGGTAAGAGACCCGCTGGGGGTGGTTTATCCCCGGGAAGACATTCGCGGTATGTTCAAGGCCCTTCGCCAGGGCAGGATTATCTGGTACGCACCCGATCAGGATTATGGACGCAAACAGAGTGTGTTTGCCCGATTCTTTGGTGTTCCGGCAGCCACGGTCACGGCTACTGCGCGTTTTGCCAAAACCGGCAACGCTCTTGTGCTGCCTTTCTCTCAGGTGAGGTTGCCCGATGGTCGGGGATATCTGATTAAAGTGCATCCGCCCTTACAGGATTTTCCGACAGGTGATGATCTGGCAGACGCCGAAACGGTTAACCGGCAGGTTGAGAAGATGATTCTAGAGCAACCGGATCAGTATATGTGGATTCACCGGCGCTTTAAAACCCGCCCGCCCGGCGAGTCAAGACCCTATCCAAAAAGTAGCAAATAACAGAGTCTGCCCAGACCAGACGAAACTGGAAATGATGGATGATGGGCCGGAAACCATAAAGCATAGCCAGGATGGGGAACACTGTCGTGCCCAATGGTCTGATATACCGGTTGCTTCTCTGGCTGGTTGGATCAAACCCTCCCGGTCTTCTGTTATTAACCCTGAAGCCGGTGTCTAATTTTTTCATAACGCTTGTGCCCCAGGTTGCTGGTCAGTACCATTACGCGTTCTATTTTTCTTGGCTATTTTGAGGCTCCTCCGATGATCACCGGCAGTATTGTTGCTCTGGTTACGCCCATGTTTCGCGATAATCAGGAAGTTGACTGGGATTGTCTGAAACGTTTGGTGGAGTGGCATATTGCCCAGGGGACCAATGCGATTGTCGCTGTGGGTACCACCGGCGAATCCCCGACACTCGATGTGCAGGAGCATATGGCGACCATCGCTGCGATTGTCGAAGACGCCGATGGTCGGGTCCCCGTGATTGCTGGCACTGGTGCAAACTCGACCAGAGAAGCCATAGAGTGGACCCATCGAGCACAACAGATCGGTGCAGATGCCTGCCTGCTGGTAACGCCCTATTACAACAAACCCACCCAGGAAGGCCTCTATCTTCACCACAAAGCAATTGCAGAAGCCGTGGATATTCCACAGATTCTCTACAATGTGCCCGGTCGTACGGCCTGTGATATGCTTCCCGCCACTGTTGCAAGGCTTGCCGAAATCCCCAATATTGTCGGTATTAAAGAGGCCACCGGTGACCTGGATCGTGTTAACCAGTTGGTTAGTAGCTGCCCTGAGGATTTTGCCATTTATTCGGGTGATGACTTCACTGCGCTGGAATTGATTCTGAGGGGTGGCCATGGTGACATCTCTGTTACGGCCAATGTTGCCCCCAAGCTAATGGCTGAGATGTGTCGTTTGGCACTCGCCGGCGAGGTGGATGCAGCACGTGAAATCAACAAGCGACTTATTCCTGTTCATGAAGCGATGTTTGTCGAATCCAACCCCATCCCGGTCAAATGGGCTGTAGCGGAAATGGGTTTGATGGAGCATGCCATACGTCTCCCGCTCACTGAGTTGTCTGCGGCCTATCATTTAAAAGTTACCAGAGCTCTTGAGCAGGCTGATCTGCTGAGCGGTATACAAACAGTCAATTCGGAGTTCACTGGATGAAGGCAACACTGAAAAAGCTATCAGTGATTATGGCGTTACTGGCAATGGCCGGTTGTGGAAATAATCTTGTTCGCGACAAAAGTAATGATTATCTGCTCTCAGAGGAAGTCCCTCCCATGATTGTGCCCGAGGGCAAAAGCTCAGGTGCAATCGGTCAGCTTTACGATGTTCCTGCAGTTCCTGATGCCGGGGCTGGCTCAGAATATTTTGTTGTTCCCAGGCCACAGCCGCTCTCGGAAAATGTTTTTGAAGAAACGGTAAAAATTGAGACATTCTCAGGTAGCCGATGGATAGCGATTAACAAGCCTGCTGAAGAAGTTTGGCCAAGAATCAGGAATATTCTCTCGCGCAGTAGTGTCCCCACGACCCGGGTAGATGCCAGTAGTGGTATTATTGAAACGGGTTGGCTGCAATTCAAGGACGATGAAGACAAGAGCCACCGTTTTCGCTTTAAAATAGTTCCTGGCATCGGTGTTAACAGTACAGAAGTCAGCCTCCTGCAGATGTCTGCACCTATTGGCAAGGAAGGCGATGCCGGTTCCTGGCCCGCAAAGTCGATGGATGACTCCCGGGAGTTGGAATTTGTCGAGATCGTTTCCAACTCTCTCGCCAGTGAAATTAACAGTGGCAGCGTTTCACTGCTGGCCCAGACGATCGGTGGTCAGGAGCAGGTTGAGGTCGTCTCTTCCGCAGATACTGATCCCTACATCAAGATGAATCTCAACTATGACAGGGCCTGGGCATCCCTGCTCAACTCGCTCTCCCGGGGCGGTTACACTATCATCGATCAGAATCGTTCAGCGGGTAGATTACAGGTTGAGTTTCAGGAAATTGTTGCTGAAGAGCAGGGGCAGACGCTCAAGGAATGGGTCCTCAATCTTGGCAATAAAGTCGAAAAAGTGCCCCCTGTCGAGTATTGGGTCGAGTTGGTTCGCAATGAGCAGACAGTGGAGGTGCGGATAGCTGATAAGAGCAGGGCTAAGCTGGAGCGCTCACTCGCTATTAAATTGCTCAAGGTAATCCGCGGCAATTTGAGCTGATTATGCGGTTTGCTTCACTTGGGAGCGGCAGCAGGGGTAACGCTACGATTGTGGATGTCGGCTCAACCCGGTTGTTGATTGATTGTGGGTTTTCAATCAAGGAAACGGAAAAGCGCCTTGAAAGGCTGGGTACACAACCCAGTGACCTCAACGCCATTCTGGTGACCCATGAGCATGGGGATCACATCCGAGGCGTCCTTCCATTGGCCAGGAAGTACGGATTGACGGTCTATATGACGGCGGGGACCCACCGAGCCTTGTCCTTTTCACTTTTCTCCGGTATTGATCTAAAACTGATAGACAGTCACTTGGATTTTGTTATTGGCGATCTTGCTGTGACGCCTGTCGCTGTGCCCCATGACGCCAGAGAACCTGTCCAGTACGTCGTACGAAGTGGCGACAACTTGTCTCTGGGGGTGCTAACAGACTTGGGAAGTATCACGGCCCATGTCATAGAGCATTTCGAAGGTTGTCACGGTTTGTTCCTCGAGTGTAACCACGATGTTGCTATGCTGGCTAACGGAACCTACCCACCGTCGTTGAAAAAGCGTATTGCCGGTGATTGGGGACATTTGAACAATCGGCAATCGCTCGATTTGTTACAAAACATCCAGACGTGCCAGCTGCAACAGCTGGTATTGGGTCATATCAGTGAGCAGAACAATTCTCTGGCTGCGGTGCAGGCAATGATGAGCAACCTGCCATCTGATCTGTTTTCTATCCACTATGCCTGCCAGAACGACGGTGTTGATTGGCTGGCACTGTCCCGAGTATGAATACGATTTTGCCGGAAAGCCGTGTTGTTGACTGACTGCAGTTACATGCCCGGCAACGCAGAAAAGCTGGTCAGCCCTCCAAAAGCAGTATCAATCAGTTTTACATTGTCCACAATTACACTAATAACCTTAAGTAAATGTTTAGAATCTATTGTAAGTTATTGATTTAAGTTTTTTAATTACTTAACTCGATGATTTATAAGGGGTTTATGTAATGATCAAAAAGTAGCCATTTTGTTTGAGCGCCCCATTTTGCGTGGATTCATCGAAGTTTTACGAAAGTAATACACAAAGTTATCCACAGAATTTGTGGGTAACTTTGGAGAACTATTTATCGTTTGTTGTCAACTGATCCTGTTGCAATTCGTTAGGTGTCAGCAATGTGCCGGGAGTTTAATCTGTCCCTCTACCTGCTGTGAGAGTAGTTGCGCATCAGGGCAGTCGAGAGAGGTATTGCCTTCCAGAGAAATACTATCGAGGTTGGGTAAATAGAGTAACGGTTTTATAGAAGTAAGCTGATTTTGTGCCAGATTGACGATAATAAGGCCCGTGAAAATTTCAAGACCGGAAAGGCTGGCAATACCAGCGTTAGAACAGTTGAGCTGTGATAACTGATTCGCACGGGTCACGGCAAGGTCTTTGATCGCCTGTTCAACACAGACAGCAAGTGCCGGGTCCTGAATTTTGTAGCCGGAAAACAATTCGGTTGGTTTTAGAACAGGTTGTTCGTTAAAGGTGAAGGTATATCTTTCGCAGCCACTCAACAGTGTGCCGATGACCACAAAAACGAAGAGGATGTGCTTTTTCATAGGGATGGGAACCGCGTCTTGTATTAAAGTAAGGCAACAAATTTCAACGCGTTGCCTGTCCTGTTAGCCTGTTAGTAAGAATATAGTAGTTTATTGTTTCAGGTATCCACGTGCAGTTCGTTTTATCGTTTTAATGAGGAAGTGACATGAAAAAAATTCTGTTAGCCATTCTTGCTATCTCCCTGACGGCTTGTATGTCCACAGACCCTTACACCGGACAACAGAAAACCAGCAACACAGCGAAGGGGGCTGGTATTGGAGCCGTATCAGGTGCTTTGATCGGTGCAGCCACCTCCAGTAGTGGGGACCGCAAGAAAGGGGTTCTGACCGGCGCAGCAGCCGGTGCGGCCGTTGGCGGTGGTATTGGCTATTATATGGATCGTCAGGAAGCCGCACTTCGCGCAAAACTGGAAGGGACCGGTGTTCGGGTTGTTCGAGAGGGTGACAACATCCGCCTTGTCATGCCCAGCAGTATCACCTTTGGTGTGGATCGTCACGAAGTTCGTCCGGAGTTCTTTGGCACGCTGGAGTCCGTAGCCATCGTTCTCAAAGAGTTCGATAAAACCAATATCCGTATTGCAGGGCACACGGATTCAACCGGTAGTGCTGAATACAATCAGACCTTGAGTGAGCGGCGTGCAGGCAGTGTAGGCCAGTTGCTTATAAGCCAGGGAATTGTGAGCGGACGTGTTTGGACTACCGGCTATGGCTACCGTTACCCCGTTGCCAGCAATGATACGGCAGAGGGGCGACAAGCCAACCGTCGGGTAGAGCTTGAGCTTGTCCCTACCCAGTAACAAAAAATTGTTTCTTGCTGTCTGGCCCCGGCCCGGCTTCGAAAACCGGGCCGGTTTGCTTTCCAGAGAGCTGTCGTTGCCACTCCTGTCTGTGGCCCCGACACTAGCTATGGAACAAGAGTGCTTAATGTTAGTTGTTGATGATGGCGGGTTGTCGCTACAACAACTGGGTAAAAAAGCGCCGGGGCCGGTTCGATGCGAGTTCGCCTTGGGTGCAGCACGCCATCGTCGTTTGTATGGTGGCGGCAGGGGGCAGGACATCGCCAAGGCCACTGGCCTCGACCGTAGTGGATTCTATCCTAAGTTGCTGGATTTGACTGCAGGTCTGGGCCGCGATGGTTTCATTCTGGCTTCCCTGGGGGCGCAGGTAACCATGATTGAGCGAAACCCCATTATTTATGCGTTGCTTGCCGACGGGCTTTCTCGTGCTGGTGACGAGGTGGAAGAAGATCCGCCGTTGGCGGAGATTCTGCAGCGTATTAACACAGTCTGCCAGGACTCGGTCGATTACCTGAAAACACTGACAGATCAGCAATGCCCTGATGTGATTTATCTCGATCCCATGTTTCCCTCCAGAGAAAAGTCCAGCAAAGTGAAAAAAGAAATGCAGATTTTTCATCAGCTCGTTGGGGTAGACGATGCCGGGGAGTTATTGTCAGTGGCCCTCGGTAAGGCGCGTTACCGTGTTGTTGTGAAGCGGCCCGTGCACGCCCCGGTCCTGAATGGCTGTGAACCGGGCTATTCTCTCAAGGGAAAATCTACCCGTTTTGATGTTTACCCCCTGCAAAAACTTCCCTGAGTTTGACCTGTCACCATTGATAGCCCAGTGAAATGACCCATTCTTCATCGGCCCTCTCTTGCCCATCACCGGGTTGATTGACATAATCGAAATCATATCGAAGTTCACTGAACAGATTGCCGAGCAGTGGTATTTTAATGCCGGTACTACTTTCCGTCTGATTGTTATTGAAGTCGTCCACAGCCCAGAAAAATTCATTCTCGTGGAAAAACATCATGTCTGTTCCGGGTATGGGCCAATCCATGCGCATTCTCCAACGCCCAGCCAGGTCTTTTTCTGAGTCCGATCCGTCATAGTGGGAAACCAGAAAGGCCGCGCCGAGCTGTAAATTCAGTTTCATCTGGTTGGCAAGGTTGATGCGACGACCAGCGCCTGCACCCAGTTGATATTGCTCGTCAATGGCACTGAAGCGGTTTTTTGTATAGCCCAGACGACCGTAGCTGAACCATCGCTCGGTAAAATCATAATTCAGCTGGTAGTTTGTTTCGTAGTGCTCATCTACCACAACGCCATCAGTTTTCTCTGATTCTGCTATTAATTCGGTTTCATGTCTGAACTGTTCCTGTAGCCACTGTGCCCTGACAATGAAGTCGAGATTCTCTGTATTGGTGTTACCGTCTTTGCGGTTGAAGCCAAACCGAACGTCGCCAGTAAAAGCCTTCGGTGGTTCCATGGCCACAAGCGTCATGAAGGGTAGTGATGGTTTTGTACCCTCATCGCAGTGGCCGGTAACAGTCTCCTCCATTGTCAGGGAGCAGTTGGTGGCTGTTTCATCAGGACTGGTGACTAACGGCATCCTGGAGGAGGAATTGAAATCGGTAACCTGGTTTTTGGGGATTTTGATCAGACCGAAGATGTCTGATTTCCAGATAACTTGGTTCTCATTCAATGAATCCAGTTCGCCGTGGATAATATCCCCGTTTTTTAAAGTGATCTCACCTGCAAGTGACATTACCGGGAGTAGCATGCAGACCAATAACATCAGGCGGTGGGAAAGGTTACTCAAATCCGGCATTTTCAGTCCTTGTTGGTGATTGATCGATGCAAAGACTGGCACCCTACAAAAACCGTCATCGAATATCCACTGTGAATGAGAATATGTGAGGCGTATCAGACCGCTCAAAGCCCGGATGCCGGCAGTGAGTAGTGGGTAGTGTGTGGGTATAGAGTGGATAATCCCGGGTGCGAGAGTGACCTTAAGTCAATAGTTTCTCGAGAATACGCCGATAAATTTTTTCGAGGGCGTCAATATCCTCGATGCTGGCACATTCGTTGACCTTGTGAATCGTGGCATTTACGGGTCCCAGTTCGACGACCTGACAGCCATGGGGGGCAATGAAGCGACCATCAGAGGTGCCTCCTGCTGTCGAAAGTTGCGCCTCAATGCCGGTGATTTCTCGGATACTGGCCACCGTAGCCTCTACCAGTGGCCCTCGTTCGGTCAGAAAGGGCTGCCCGCTGAGGTGCCACTGGAGTTCATAGTCAAGCTGATGTTGTTTTAAAATCATTTCAGTGCGGGATTTAAGCTGCTCGACGGTCACTTCGGTCGAAAAGCGGAAGTTGAACAGTACCTGCACGGTCCCGGGAATCACATTGGTGGCACCGGTGCCGGAGTGAATGTTGGATACTTGAAAACTGGTGGCAGGAAAAAAATCGTTGCCGTTGTCCCAACTTTCGGTGGCGAGTTCGGCCAGTGCTGGAGCCACCCTGTGGATGGGGTTATCCGCCAGTTGTGGATAGGCCACATGCCCCTGGATGCCCCTGACTATCAGCTCAGCTCCCAGCGAGCCGCGGCGCCCGTTTTTGATCACATCACCTACGCGTTTGGTGCTCGACGGTTCTCCCACCAAGCACCAATCAGGAATTTTATCGTTGTCCAGTAGCCATTGCACCACCTTCACCGTGCCGTTTGTGGCGATACCTTCTTCGTCGCTGGTGATCAAAAAAGCGATCTGTCCGGGGTGGTCTGGTTGTGTGGCAACAAAATGTTCTACCGCCGTAATCATCGCGGCGAGTGAGCCCTTCATATCGGCAGCTCCCCGGCCGTAGAGAACGCCGTTCTCAATGTGGGGGGAGAAAGGCGGATGTTGCCAGTCACCTTCTGGCCCCGTGGGCACTACATCGGTATGTCCGGCGAAACAGAGCGTTGGGCCTCTTTCACCGCGCACGGCCCAAAAATTATCCACATCGCCGAAGGGTAGCCTGACCACACAAAAACCGATGGCCTCCAAGCGCTCAATCATCAGTTGCTGGCACCCCTCGTCCGCCGGCGTTACGGAGCGACGTTTGATCAGTTCACAGGCCAGTTCAAGAGTGGGGGAAAGGGTTGTCATTCAGTGATACTCCGGGGCAGTCATCACAAGTTTAACGAGCTGGGACAGCTCAGGCCACTAGCATTGTCTGCCCATAGGCAGCATATGGTGGCGGAGTCAGCCCGGAGCGCCACAGGACGACCGGACTGGCAGATATCCTAATTGGATACGTGCAACGCCTCGTTCAATTCTACGGCAGATTTATTGGTCAGGCATTCCACGGCACCAGTCGCCGAATTTCGGCGGAAGAGCAGGTCATCCTTGCCAGCCAGTTCTCTGGCTTTGGTTTGTCCTACCAACTGGTTCTGATCATCCAGTAGGCTTACTTTGGTTCCGGCGGTGATATAGAGCCCAGCTTCCACGGTACAGCGGTCACCCAGGGGAATCCCCAAGCCTGAATTGGCGCCCAACAGACACTGGTTGCCAATAGTGATAATGATATTGCCGCCACCGGAGAGCGTGCCCATGGTAGAGCTGCCACCGCCCAAATCTGAGCCGGATTTAACGAACACACCCTGAGAGATCCGGCCTTCTACCATACTGGTACCCTCGGTACCGGCGTTAAAATTCACGAAGCCCTCGTGCATGATAGTGGTGCCTTCACCGATATAAGCGCCGAGGCGTACCCTTGCCGTGTCGGCGATGCGAACACCTGCGGGGACAACGTAATCCACCATTTTGGGAAACTTGTCCACACTGTCTACAGACAGAGGGGAGCCTGCCAGGCGAGCCTGTAACTGTCGGGCGGGCAAGTCCCCTATGTCGATGGCACCCTCATTGGTCCAGGCAACATTGCGCAACACGCCGAAGAGCCCGGTCAGGTTTGTGGTGTTGGGTTTTACCAGGCGATGGGATAGCAGGTGCAATTTCAGGTAACCCTCGGGGACAGAGGCTGGGGCGTCGTCGCTGACAAGCAGCGTGGCCACTACCGGGCGAGAACTCTTTTGAAACTGTCTGGCAATGCTCGATTGCTCTTCTTCTCCCGTCGTTGCGAAGGCTGCAGCAAGCGTATCCAGTTGCTCATCGGTGAGTGTTATCACCTGGTTTTTACCCTGGATTTCCAGCGCAGTCTTAATTGCAGTAAGGGAGGTATCTCCGGGGTTTAGTAGGGGTTTTGGGTAGAAAACCTCGAGCCATTCGCCGTTGTTATTCTGGGTGCCGATGCCCAATCCAAAGCTGTAGAGTGTCATTGGTTGTTATATCTCCGGAAGATTACAGGTTAAAAAGTAAAGTGTACTGATCTGGCCGAAAGCCGACGGTAATAGTACCGTTCTGGTCCAGCACCGGGCGTTTGATCATGGTCGGGTATTTCATAAGCAGGTCGACAACATTGTCTGCAGAGACATGCTCTTTGACAGCCGGGTCCAGTTTTCGCCAGGTGGTGCCCACCTTGTTGAGCACTTTTTCCCAACCGGCAGTGGTGATCCAGCGCTCGATCATTTGCGAGTCCAGACCGTCGGTGCGGACGTCGTGGAAGCGATAGCTCACCTGTTGTTCATCCAGCCAATGTCGTGCCTTTTTGACGGTATCGCAGTTCTTGATGCCGTAGAGAATGGGTTCAGCCATAGGATTTGTCACGTGGTTGTCATGAATTGGCGTTATCAAGCATCAATATACATAATCGGGTTTAAGCAGCGGCGAAGGATAGCAAACTTGGGCCAAGCATTCACGGGAGAACACCATGAAGACGATCGCACTGATTCGTCATGCCAAATCCAGCTGGAAAGATGCTACCTTGCCGGATCTGGATCGGCCCCTTAATCGCCGTGGTCGGTTGAACGCCCCGGAGATGGGGCGCAGGTTACAGGAGGAGCCGGTCTCTCTGAAGCGGGTTTTCTCGAGTCCGGCGGTGAGGGCCATGGAAACGGCTGAGTGGTTGATGCCCAGTCTGGGGTTGAGTGACGCGAAGCTGGAGGTGGTCACGCCTCTGTACACGTTTAATTACGAAGATATTCTGGCCTGGCTGCGATCTCTAGACAGAGATGCCGACAGGTTTGCCCTGATTTGTCACAATCCGGCCATAACTGATCTGGTAAATTTTCTCACCCTGATGCAGATCGATAAAATTCCCACCTGTGGTATTGCCCTGATGCAGGTTGACGTAAACCATTGGCAGGATTTGGGCGCCGGCATGGCCGAGTTGAGCTATTTTGGTTTCCCAAAAAGTGTCAGCGGAAAAGCCATTTCATTGGGGCCGGGCTAGATGAGCATTGCCTGAAAAGTTACGGATTTTCATGGATAATTTTGTTTTCCAGGAAGGGGATCTAAGTGCAGAATTTAACCGTGTCGTCCTCCAGCAAACGAGATTGGCGCGGGAACAACTGCGGTCTCTGACCTCAAAACAGCTAGAAGGCATTCACGAAGCGCGCAAATGCTTTAAACGCCTGCGTGCCTGTTACAGATTACTGAAATCAGCGGATAAGGTGACCTTCCGCCAGGGCAACCAATTCTTTCGCGACCTCTCTGCCAGGCTGTCTGTCCTCCGCGATACCGAGGTCATGAGTCAAACCCTGTTGTCACTGCGTGCCGACAATCACGGGCTGGTCGATACCACGACCTTTACCTTTGATCAACTGGAGCGGCAGCTGGTATTGCAACAGCCGGAGACGATAGCCCAGGCAATGATCCAGTCACAGTTGGTATCCGATCAATTGGGGCAGTTTCTCCGTCGGTACAAGCAGGCGGAGCAGCCGACCCTGGACGCAGATGTTTTGCTCAAAGCTCTGGTTACAAGCTATGCTGCGTCACGACGCAGTTGGCAGCGGGCGCGGCACAGTGGTGATGACGATGATTGCCACCACTGGCGCAAATGCGTCAAGTATTATTGGTATCAACTACGGCTGATCTCGCTGCTCTGTCCACCACCCAAAGCACAGCTGAATTCGTTAGAGACACTCTGCGATCTGTTGGGCGACCATCACGACCTGACCGTATTAAAAGTGCAGTTGGCGAGGGTGGCCTCCGCTGAACAGTCATTGCAGGCCCTAATTGCCCGGCGGCAGCGGCAACTGTTCCAGGATGCTGATGATCTGGCTGAGTCCTTGTTCAAGCGTCGTACAGGTCATTATGCCGCGTGGTTGACCAAACGTTGGCACAAGATTGTATCTTGATCAGGCCTTGCGGGTTTTGATGGGTCGCTTCCGGTTGGGAAAACAGGTTTTACAGATGTCGCAACTCAGCCCATTGCAGCTGCGGGCGGGGCAATGTTCGCGGCCGTAATAAATGATCTGTAGATGCAGAGCGTTCCAACTGTCTCTGGGAAACAACCGTTTCAGATCCTTTTCTGTCTGCACCACGCTGTTGCCGTTGCTCAATCCCCAGCGTTGGGCGAGACGGTGAATGTGAGTGTCAACCGGAAAAGCGGGGTGGCCAAAGGCCTGGGACATGACCACGCTGGCCGTTTTGTGGCCGACGCCGGGCAGCGTTTCCAGCGCTGCGATATCTTCAGGTACCTCTCCGTCGTACTCATCCACCAGTATCTTCGAGAGGTTTACAATAGCTTTGGACTTCTGGGGTGCCAGACCACAGGGGCGGATAATGTCATATACCTGCCGTTGTGAAACCTGGCTCATGGCCTGGGCATTATCGGCTAATGCAAACAGTGTGGGTGTCACCTGGTTGACCCGATCATCAGTACATTGAGCAGATAAAAGCACGGCTATCAGCAGAGTAAAGGCGTCCTGGTGGACAAGGGGAATTGGCGGGTTTGGATACAGTTCATCCAGCCTATGGCGGATAAACCCTGCCCGAGCTTTTTTGAGCATGTTTCAGCCCCTCTGTTGAGCGGCTTCAACAAACCTGCGGATGCGCATGGCTGCTTCTCTGCATTCCTCCAGAGGTGCCACCAGCGCCATACGTACTCTGTTTTCTCCCGGATTGATGCCATCAGCTGTGCGCGCCAGATAGCGGCCGGGCAGAACAGTAATATGCTGTTGCCTGAACAGTTCCCTGGCAAAGTCTTCATCGCTACCAATGTTTGCTGCGCGGGTATCTGCCCACAAATAAAAGCCGGCATCCGGCATGCTTAATGGCAGTACGGGTTCGAGGATTTCTCTGAATATCGCAAATTTCTGCCGGTATTGATGACGGTTGTCGCGCACATGCTGCTCATCGCGCCAGGCGGCAATACTGGCCAGTTGCGACGGGACTGGCATGGCACAGCCGTGATAGGTGCGGTAGCGCAAAAAATTTGCCAGGATACGACTGTCACCGGCGACAAATCCGGATCTCAGGCCCGGTAAATTGGAGCGTTTTGACAGACTGTGAAAGACCACGCAACGATCATAGTTGTGACGACCCATTTGTGCGCAAGCCTCCAGCAAACCGATCGGTGGGTGATTTTCATCGGGGTAAATCTCTGAATAACATTCATCGCTGGCAATGGTGAAATCGTATTGATCTGCGAGTTGAATTAGTGACTGTAATGTATCGATGTCCAGCACTGCGCCGGATGGGTTGCCCGGTGAGCAAATGTAAATAAGTTGGCACTGCTGCCATATCTCCGGTGAAACGGATGCCCAGTCCGGGCAAAAAGCATTGCCTTCTGTGCAGTTGAGAAAATGCAGCCTCGCGCCAGCGAGCAGGGCAGCCCCTTCGTAGATCTGGTAAAACGGATTGGGGCTCATCACCACCGGTTCGTGACTACGGTTTATGATCACCTGGGCAAAGGCAAACAGCGCTTCTCTGGTGCCATTGACCGGTAGCACCTGAGTTTCTGGGCATACTGTCTGAAGACTGAAGCGTTGACACAGCCATTCGGCTATCGTCCCACGGAGTTCCGGCAGGCCCTTGGTCAGTGGGTAGGCCGAGAGTTTATCCAGGGCATTGGCGAGTGTCTCCCTGACGAACTCCGGCGGTGGGTGTTTTGGCTCACCGATAGATAGCGCAATGTGGGTGAGTACTGCTGGTGGTGAAATGCCCGATTTGAGAGCATTGAGTTTCTCAAAGGGGTAGGGGTGTAGCTTGTTAAGGTCAATGTTCATACGATCATCGGTTTATCGTAAGCAGTTGATGGCAGAGTGAGTGTGCAGTTTGCTATTGCCACAGCTTCATCTTTTGCAACGGGGCCCCTTCAATATCTTCCTTGTTGCGCGCATCCAGTTCCCGGCAAATGGTATCGCGCAATTGTTCGCAGAATGCCGCGTCACTAAGTGGCTGATAGTCCATATCGACCAGTGAAAATACATCTTCCACCCGCTCGCCAAGGGTCGCAATTTTGGCGCTCAATAGTCGCAGACGAAACTGCATAAAAATTCTGCCTAAATGTGCGAGCAGCCCGGGACGGTCGGGCGTGATAACTTCCAGAATGGTCGCACTCTTCCCGATATCATTGCTGATGCTGGCGATGGTACGCATTGTAAAGTGTTTGAGGTGCCTGGGTGTTCGCCTGTTCACGTTGAACATGGCGGGTGTAGGGTTTTTCAGGGTTTCTGAGAGGGTTCGCTGGATTTTGATCAGCATGTCGGTTTTTTGCCCGAAGGGTTCGTTGTTCTCGTTCAACACATAAAAAGTGTCAAAGGTATGGCCTTCTGTATCCCGATGCAGGCGGGCATCCTGGATGTTTAGCTGAAGATGATCGAGCGTAGCCGCAGTGGTAGGAAATACGTTATTGATCCCTTTGGTATGAATAAAAATTTGCGTGGCAATCGGCACTTCTACACCGGCGTCCTGTATTAAAATAACCGGGTCCGAGCTGTTGCCCTGTGCGGCGATGGCTGCGGTATAAGTGGCAATATCATCGGCCCGTTCCCTGAGGAAGAACTCGTCATCGACATTTCCCCAGATTGCGCGGGCACTTTCCTCGTCAATCCCCAATTCGGCCAGTTGGGTAATGGCGGACAGTCGGTTGCTGTCCACCCAAACGCTTCGATCAACCGGATTTTCCAGCCCTCGTTGTAACGCTCGCTTGGTCTCGGAGTAGAGTTGATGCATCAACGCTGCTTTCCAGGCGTTCCAGAGAGTTGGGTTGGTGGCGGTGATATCGGCGACGGTTAAAACAAACAGGTAATCCAATTGCAGTTGGTTGCCGACCAGTTTGGCAAATTTATAAATAACGTCCGGGTCGGAAATATCCGTGCGCTGTGAAGCGTTTGACATCAGCAAGTGATGTTCCACCAGCCAGGCAATCAATTTTATCTCTTCGCTGGGCAAACCGTGTCTGCGACAAAAATCGGCGGCATCCATGGCGCCCAGCGCTGAGTGATCTCCGCCTCGCCCCTTGGCAATGTCGTGGTAAAGCCCGGCAATGAAACCCAGTTCAGGTTTCGGCAGGTTTTTATAAATATGTGCGGCGACGGGAAATTCTTCTGCCACCTCCGGTCGGTCGAACAACCGCATATTCTTGATAAGCTGGAGGGTATGCGCATCTACCGGGTAACGGTGAAAAAGATCGTGCTGGGTCTGACCGATAATTTGCCCAAACTCTGGCAAATATCGTCCCAGAATGCCGTAGCGGGTCATGCGTTGGAGTTGAGTGCTCATTTTATGAGGGCAGCGGAGTAATCGAAGAAACAGGGCCTTGTTTTGCGGTTCATTGCGAAAATCGTCGCCGATCAGTTTGCGGTGCTGGCGGATCTGGCGGATTGTGGCGGCGCGAATGCCCAGAATTTTGTCGTTCTCACCCAGCAGGCAGAAAATCTCCAGCAGGGCAGAAGGGTATTTGGCAAAAATGTACTCACCGAGTGTTTCGATATGGTTGTCGCGAACCTGGAACCGATCATTCAGTGCATAAACATTCTTTGCCTTGTCTTTTCGCAGAATCGCTTCATCGAGATACTGCAACATGACATCGTTTAGCTCCCGCATGGAGAGTACGACCTGATAGTAATGCTGCATGAATTTCTCTACGCCGAGACGCTCTTCGCTGTCATGATATCCGAACATTGCGGCCAGCTTACGCTGATAGTCGAACTGTAGCCTTTCTTCGGGGCGTTCCGCGATGAGGTGTAAACCGTAGCGAACTTTCCACAAAAAAGCTTCGCCCCGTTTCAGCTGCAGGTATTCCTCCGGTGTGAGGAAATCCCTGCCAACCAGTTCTTCCAGTGACTCGACATTAAAATGTCGCTTGGCTACCCAGTTGATCATCTGAATGTCGCGCAGGCCACCGGGGGCCTCCTTGATGTTGGGCTCCAGATTGTATTCGGTATTGCCGTGCTTGTTGTGCCGTTCGATCTGCTCATCCCATTTGGCACGAAAAAACTGCTTATCCGGCCAAATACGCTTCGGGCCGGTTTTTTTGACCATGGCGAGACGGAGTTTTTCGTCGCCGGCAATGGTGCGGGTTTCCATCAGGTTGGTGGCGATAGTGATATCAAACCGGGCTTCGGCAACACATTCCGACAGAGAGCGCACGCTGTGACCAATTTTCAGCTGAATATCCCAGAGAAAGGTGAGAAAGCCTTCGATACTGCGCTGGTGGCGTCTCGGGTTGCCGCGTCTGATCAGCAGCATCAGGTCAATATCCGACTGCGGGTGGAGCTCGCCACGGCCGTAACCACCCACTGCGATCAGACAGATATTTTTTCCCCAATCGAATTGTGCCCAGGCATGTCGCAGGATAAGGTCCATGAAACCGGCGCGTTCAGCAATCAGGTTGGCGGTTTGTTCGCCCTCATGAAACCGGGCATTGAAATGCGAGTTGGCAGCGGCGATGGCATTCTTGAAGACGGGAATGGGGTTGCAATTATTGAGGTCTTCCCGGAAACGGCGTTCGTCAAAAAAAAGTAGTGGTTTTACGTGTCTGTTCATTACCACTGCTCATCGGTGCGTGCCGTGAGTACTTCAACGCCATCAGCGGTGACTGCGAGCGTATGTTCCCATTGAGCGGATAAGCGGCCGTCCCGGGTTTCGACCGTCCAGCCGTCTTTCTTCAGCTTGGTTTGGTGTTTGCCAGCATTCAGCATCGGCTCAATGGTAAATGTCATCCCTTGCTGGAGCGTCATGCCAGTATCCGGTTTGCCAAAGTGAAGCACTTGGGGGTCCTGGTGAAACTCTGTACCAATTCCGTGTCCGCAGTAATCTCGGACAACGCTGTAATAGTTGGCTTCGGCATGTTGCTGAATGATATGACCGATATCACCCAGCCGGATGCCGGGGCGAACAATATTGATCGCCTTGTAAAGGCATTCCTGAGTCACTTTGATCAAGCGCACGGCATGCTCCGGTACATCACCAATGCAAAACATTTTACTGGTATCGCCGAAGTAACCATCTTTTATCACAGTGATGTCAATATTGAGTATGTCGCCGTTTTTCAGCACTTTCTTTGTCGAAGGTATCCCGTGACAGACTACCTGATTGACCGAGGTGCAGATGGATTTCGGAAAGCCGCGATAGTTGAGCGGGGCGGGAATGGTGTGTTGTTCATTGACCATGTAATTGTGGCAAATGTTGTCCAGTTCCCCAGTAGAGACGCCGGCCACCACGTAGGGTTCTATCATTTCCAGCACCTCGGCGGCCAGTCGGCCTGCCACGCGCATTTTCTCCAGTTCTTCGGCGGTTTTCAGTGTGACTGCCATAGTTATCTGTTCCGTTGCCAAGGATCAAAACAGCGCATTGTATCGGATTGTCTCAACCAGTGGCAGATTCCCCTGAAATAGCGGTTTCGTCTTCAATAAAGTCTCCTTTTGTGGTATAAAGCGCACCGCCCTGAAGCCAATGGTTTTTTGGCGTAACGCAATCCTAACGACACACACGTATCGACACATCGGTCTGGGTGCCCGCAAAACGGGTTGACCGGTGGGATATGTGGAGGTTTAACCCTAACCAGGAAGATATTATTATGACTACTGTGACCATGCGTGACATGTTGCAGGCCGGTGTCCATTTTGGCCACCAGACCCGCTTCTGGAATCCCAAAATGGATAAATTCATTTTCGGTGCCCGCAATAAAATTCATATTCTCAATCTTGAACATACGGTTCCCGCCTTTAACGATGCGCTGGAAATTGTTCGTCAAGTTGCCGCCAACGGCAATAAAGTACTGATGGTTGGTACCAAGCGTGCTGCACAAAAGGCAATTGTTGAACAAGCCGAGCGCGCCGGTATGCCCTATGTCAGTCATCGCTGGCTCGGTGGCATGCTGACCAACTACAAAACAATCCGTGCGTCCATTCGCCGCTTCCGTGAACTGGAGACTCAGAGTCAGGATGGCACATTCGACAGGCTGACTAAAAAAGAAGCACTCATGAGAACACGTCTCATGGAGAAGCTCGAGCGCTCTATCGGTGGCATCAAGGATATGGGCGGTTTGCCCGATATGTTGTTTGTGATCGATGTGGATCACGAGCGCATTGCTATCCAGGAAGCCAATAAACTGGGCATTCCCGTCATTGGTGTCGTTGACACCAACAGTAATCCGGACGGCGTGGATTACGTGATCCCTGGTAATGATGACGCCATTCGTGCCATCAAGCTTTATACCAGCGCTGTTGCCGATGCAATTCTTGAGGGAAAGGCCCAGTCAGCAAACGCCACCAATAAAGATGAATTTGTCGAGGTGGTAGAAGCTGAGGCCACTACGGAATCAGCTGGCGAATAAACAGCTGCTTTATATCTACGGGCACTGTTAAAAAGAGGGGCCTGCCCCTCTTTTCCAATTTAATTAAAATGATTGAGAGGAATGAACCGATGTCAGCAATTTCTGCATCCCTGGTGAAAGAGCTGCGTGAGCGCACTGGGTTGGGCATGATGGAATGTAAAAAAGCGCTGGTGGAAGCAAACGGGGATATCGAAAAAGCGATTGATGATCTGCGTAAGTCAAGTGGTCTGAAGGCTGCGAAAAAAGCCGGTCGTACCGCCGCTGAAGGGGTTGTTGCCATTAAAGTGGCCGATGACAACAGCTATGGTGTGTTGGTCGAGATCAACAGTGAAACGGATTTTGTCGCTCGCGATGACAACTTCCTGTCATTTGTCAGCTCGGTGGTCGAGAAAGCTTTTGCCGATAAGCAGACGGATGCTGCTGCACTGGCCAATGACGTGGAAGAGGTTCGTCAGGCGCTGGTTCAGAAAATAGGCGAAAACATCTCGGTTCGTCGGGTGATTCTGCAAGAGGCCCCAGTGGTTGGCAGTTACGTGCACAATAACAACCGTATTGGTGTGTTGGTGTCCATTGCCGGTGGGAGTGCCGAGCTGGCAAAAGACATTGCCATGCATGTGGCTGCGGTCAACCCTCAAGTGGTAAACCCTGAGGACATGCCTGAGGAGTTGCTGGCCAAAGAACGCGAAATTTTTTCGGTGCAAGCCAGAGAGAGCGGTAAGCCAGAAGAAATTATCGAGAAGATGATCGAGGGCCGAATCAACAAGTTCCTTGCCGAGTCCAGCTTGGTTGCTCAGCCCTTTGTCAAAGATCCCGATGTGAAAGTTGGCAAATTGTTGAAGGATGCCGGTGCTGAAGTTCTCGCGTTTACCCGCTTTGAAGTCGGAGAGGGGATCGAGCGAGAAGAAGTTGACTTTGCCGCAGAAGTGGCAGCACAGGTCGGCTCTGCCAAGTAATTAAGGCGACGACGGGGGCCAGGGCCCCCGTTATCATATAGATCCCTGTCAGTTTACCCATGGAGAACATTTCCTATGCCCGGTTCGAGAGACAAAAAGTACAAACGGATACTTCTTAAACTCAGCGGCGAGGAATTGATGGGCGAAGAAGGGTTTGGTATAGACCCAAAAGTGCTGGATCGCATGGCACTTGAAATCGGTCAGTTAATAGGGATCGGCGTTCAGGTGGGGCTGGTGATTGGCGGTGGTAATCTGTTCCGCGGTGCAGCGCTGCATGAAGCGGGTATGGAGCGGGTTACTGGTGACCACATGGGTATGCTGGCCACTATGATGAACGGTCTGGCGATGCGCGATGCCCTTGATCGAAATAATATATCTGCCCGGGTTATGTCAGCCATACCAATGAGTGGCGTGGTCGAGCATTATGATCGCCGTACGGCCATGCGTTACCTGACAAGCGGTGATGTGGTAATTTTTGCTGCCGGAACAGGCAACCCGTTTTTTACGACGGACTCTGCAGCTTGTCTCAGGGGGATTGAGATTGATGCCGGTATCGTATTGAAGGCAACGAAAGTGGACGGGGTATACTCTGCGGATCCAATGAAAGACCCTGCGGCTACAATGTTCAGTCGTCTCACTTACGACCAGGTTATTGAGCAAAAGCTTGCGGTAATGGATCTCACGGCAATATGCCTGTGTCGTGAGCATCATATGCCACTGCGGGTATTCCGTATGTCCAAGCCTGGCGCTCTGCTGAACATTGTGGTCGGCAGTGATGAGGGAACCCTGATTGAGGAAAGTTTTGATGATTGATGATCTAAAAAAGGATGCTGAATCGCGCATGGCGAAAAGTGTCGAAGCGCTGAGCCATGCCTTCAATAAAATTCGCACGGGCCGTGCCCATCCTAGCTTGCTGGATGGTTTGACCGTGTCTTATTACGGTGTTGAGACACCACTAAATCAAATTGGTAATGTCAACGTGCTGGACGCACGTACCTTGTCTGTTTCTGTATGGGAAAAGTCACTGGTGCCGGAGGTTGAAAAGGCGATTATCAAGTCTGACCTGGGGTTGAACCCATCTACCACCGGCGAGTTGATCCGGATACCGATGCCGGCATTGACGGAAGAAACGCGCAAAGGTTTTACCAAGCAGGCCAGATCAGAGGCGGAATTGACCCGTGTATCTATTCGCAATGTTCGACGTGACGTGATGTCTGACATCAAAGACTTGCTCAAGGAAAAAGATATCAGTGAAGACGATGAGCGGCGTGCCAATGAGAGTATTCAGAAAATAACCGATAAGTATATCCAATTGGTGGATAAAGCGCTGGCCGCCAAAGAAGTCGATTTGATGGAAGTCTGATCTTTGGATCGCTGTCTGTTCAAGTATGAAATCGTCTAGCAAGGAACCTGAAAAGGTTCATCCGTTGCGGCATGTGGCTATTATCATGGATGGTAATAATCGCTGGGCTGCCATGCGGGACTTACCCGGAAGCGCCGGTCATGAAATCGGGGTTAACCGGGTTCGCGATGTGCTGGATGCCTGTCAGAAACACAACGTTGACGTGATCACTTTGTTTGCTTTTAGTAGTGAGAACTGGAAACGCCCTGATCTTGAAGTCCGCGCCCTGATGGCGCTATTAACCTCCTACCTAAAAAAAGAAGTGCGGCAACTGGTTGAACGGGGTATCAAACTGCGGTTTATCGGTCGCCGTGACAATTTCAGTGCCCGGTTAAACAATTTGATTACTGAAAGTGAAGCATTGACCTCGGCGGGTAAGCAGACATTGGTGCTGGCGGTTGATTATGGTGGTCGATGGGAGATTACTGAGGCCGCCAGAAAACTGGCGGGCTTGGTTGAGCAGGGTATGCTAAAGCCGGAAGACATTACCGAGCAGTTGATGCACAGGCAAATGTCGTTGACAGATTTGCCACCTCCGGATCTTTGTATCCGGACAGCGGGGGAGCAGCGAATCAGCAATTTTATGTTGTGGCACTTGGCCTATACTGAGTTTTATTTTGCCGATTGTTACTGGCCGGATTTCGACGGACCGGCATTTGACCGAGCCATTGATGAGTACCATCGTCGGCAACGACGTTTTGGTAAACGGGAAACCGGGTCAGAGGTTGGCCAACGACATGCTTAGGCAGCGCATCACCACAGGTATTGCCATCGCTGTCGTTTTTTTCGTAGCACTGTTTTTGCTGAGTCCGACCGGTTTCTCTCTGGCTATCGCCTGCCTCGTTGGTTATGGTGCTTGGGAGTGGTCCAACCTGAGTGGGTTTTCCTGTCTGTTGCGACGACTGTCCTATCTCTGCCTCGTATTGATCGTGTTATCGCTGTCAGCCTTCCTGATTGATTTTCCTGCGGCATCAGCCCTGGACTTTAATGCTGGCCAGACAATCCTGGCATACACTGTTCCCTGGTGGGCCATCGCATTATTGTGGGTGCAGGGGTATCCATCCAGCGCTATTCTCTGGGGTAGCCGGTGGATGAGGGCCATTATGGGGCTGCTCGTGTTGGTTCCCACCTGGGTCGCTGCGGTTATGCTCATTCATCTCGACCAGGGCCCATGGCTTGTTTGCCTCGTCGTAGTGCTTGTGGCAACAGCCGACATTGGCGCCTACTTCAGTGGGCGTCGTTTTGGTAGGCATTCTTTGTCTCCTCATGTCAGTCCCAAAAAAACCTGGGAAGGGCTGTTTGGCGGTGTTCTGGCAAATGTACCTATTGTCATCGCGATAGGGGTCGGTTTTGGTTTGGAGTTTGGCCACTGGCTGTTACTGGGGTTTGCGGTGCTGGCAACGGTGCTCTCGTCTGTCCTGGGTGATTTGCTGGAAAGTATGGTTAAACGTCACCGGGGTATAAAAGACAGTGGCAACATACTTCCCGGTCATGGCGGATTGCTTGACCGGATTGACAGTCTGACCGCCGCCTTGCCAGTATTTGCGTTAATAAGCGCATCCAGTAATGGCTGGTTTTGACACTATGCAGCAACTGACGATTCTCGGTGCCACAGGTTCTATCGGTGTAAGCACGCTTGATGTTGTGGCAAGACACCCCGACCGGTTCGGCGTTTATGCATTGAGTGGAAGTAGTCGGATTGCTGAGCTGGCTGAACAGTGCAGGCGTTTCAAGCCGCCTTTTGCGGTGGTTGCTGACGCAAATGCCGCTGCTCAACTGCGTGAACAGTTACACAGTTGGAAGATCGGAACTGAAGTTCTCTGGGGGGTGGAAGGACTCTGCCAGGTTTCTTCAGCCAAAGCGGTTGACGTGGTCATGGCTGCCATTGTGGGTGCCGCTGGATTATTGCCAACCCTGGCAGCGGCCAGAGCCGGAAAAAAAGTGCTTCTGGCCAATAAAGAGTCGCTGGTGATGGGCGGCCAGTTATTCATGGATACTGTGCAGAAGTCCGGTGCCATCCTGTTGCCAATCGACAGTGAGCACAATGCCATTTTTCAGTGTTTACCCAAGGGTTATGACCCATCTGAACAATGTGGTGTGAGGAAAGTTCTACTCACTGCCTCTGGTGGGCCTTTCCGCCGTATGCCTCTGAATGAATTGGCAGCAGTGACCCCAGATCAGGCCTGTGCACACCCCAATTGGCAGATGGGCAGGAAAATCTCCGTAGATTCAGCGACGATGATGAATAAAGGACTGGAGTTGATCGAGGCATGCTGGTTATTCGGTCTTTCGCCCAATGACATTGATGTTGTTATTCACCCGCAGAGTGTTATTCACTCCATGGTGGAATATGTAGACGGTTCGGTACTTGCTCAATTGGGTAATCCTGACATGCGTACACCAATAGCACATGCGTTGGCTTGGCCCGAACGTATTGAATCAGGGGTTGCCAGCCTGGATATCATTGCTACCGCCAGACTGGATTTTGGGGCGCCAGACTTAAAGCGCTTTCCCTGTCTGGGGCTTGCAATACAGGCGGCAAAAGAAGGGGGCAGTGCTCCGACAGTCCTGAATGCTGCAAACGAAATTGCAGTCGAAGGATTTTTGCAGGGACAGCTTTCGTTCATCAATATTGCTCGTATCGTTGCCGATACGCTTGAAAAGCATGAAGTGTCTGAACTGGATTCTCTTGAGCATGTCCAACAGCTCGACACAAAAGCCCGAGAAGTTGCCTTAACACTGATCCGTTCAACACGTTAGTACTGTGATTAGGTTTACAGCAAGCAGAATTGCCAGCATACAGAAATGGCAAAAAACATCTATTTCAGGAAGCAAGAATGGATTTACTCCAGACAATTTTTTTCATGTTGGTGGCGCTTGGGATACTGGTCACCTTTCATGAGTTCGGCCATTTCTGGGTAGCCCGCCGCTGTGGTGTCAAGGTATTGCGTTTCTCCGTCGGATTCGGCACACCGCTGGTCCGTTGGCACGATAAATTGGGTACAGAGTTTGTCATTGCCGCGTTGCCTCTCGGCGGTTATGTGAAGATGGTGGATGAACGTGAGGGTAATGTGGCTGCTGAAGACTTGCCCTATGCGTTTACTCAAAAGAGCGTTTGGCAGCGGATGGCCGTGGTTATTGCCGGCCCAGCGGCGAATTTTGTGCTGGCCATTCTGGTCTACTGGTTGATATACAGCCTGGGCGTTACCGGTATGGCGCCAGTTATTGATTCGGTTACCCCGGGTTCAGTGGCGGAGCGCGCGGGCTTGCAGCAGGGCCAGGAAATTGTTGCAGTCGATGGCAAGCCTACGCCTACCTGGCAAGCACTGAATGAGCAGTTGGTCGGCCGGATCGGTGAAACGGGTTCAATAAGCTTTACGGCTAAACAGCCTGATACGATCCAGACCTATGAGTATCGAGGCCAGCTGGAAACCTGGTTGATGGAAGCCGATCAGCCAGACCCTATCGGCGGACTGGGGCTGACGCTCTACACGCCTCCAATTCTTCCTGTTGCCGAGGAAATTACTTCCGGTGGTCCGGCAGATCAGGCGGGTCTGGTTGCCGGCGATAGAATATTAGAGGCCGATGGTACCGTCATGGGCGACTGGATCAGTTGGGTAAATTATGTCCGGGCCAGACCGGCTGTTGCCATTGAGCTCAGTGTGCAGAGAGGTGAGGACATTTTTACAACGAACCTGGTGCCCAATCAGGTCAATGACGATGATGGTAAGGCAATAGGTCAGGTGGGTATGTCCGTCCGCATGCCGGAATGGCCTGAGCATATGGTCAGAAAAACTGATTACGGCCTGTTTGGGGCGCTCGGTCGGGGTGTCGAGCAGACATGGAATATGTCTGTGTTGATACTCGACTCGGTAAAAAAGATGCTGACAGGACTGATTTCCTCAAAACACTTGAGTGGGCCCATCACCATTGCTAAAGTGGCGGGCGCTTCTGCCCAATACGGGTTTACGGCCTATCTCGGATTTTTGGCCTTTCTCAGTGTTAGCCTGGGTGTTTTGAATTTGCTCCCCATCCCGGTTCTGGATGGGGGGCACCTGATGTATTACATGATAGAAGCAATAAAAGGGAAACCGGTGTCCGAAAAAATCCAGATGATTGGCTTCCGGATTGGGATGTTCCTAGTGATTGGGTTGATGTTGCTCGCCCTCTACAATGATCTGATGCGGCTGTAGCTGCTGTAACCAACAAGAATCGAGAGAAAATCAGTCTCCAATGAAACACTTTTATCTATTGTTGTGCCTTTTTTTCCTGGCTGTCTCGGTTCGAGCAGAAGTGTTTCAGGTCGAAGATATTCGTATCGATGGTTTGCAGCGGGTATCTTCCGGCACCGTGTTTGCTTCTATGCCGCTCAGTGTAGGCGATCTGGTCGATGACGATACGGTACGCCGTGCCACGAGGGCGCTTTTTCGCACGGGCTATTTTGACGATATTCGTATATCGCGAGATGGTGGCATTCTGATTGTTTCTGTCAAGGAGCGACCCGCTGTCGCTCAAATAACGATGGAAGGCAACAAGGCCATACCAACAGAAGAACTGCTAAAAGCACTGCGGGATAATGGTCTGGCCGAGGGGCAGATATTTCGCCAATCCATTCTTGACGGGATGTCCCAAGAGCTTGAACGTCAGTATGTGTCACAGGGTAGATATGGCGCGAAAGTGACTACTGATCTTCAGGAAATGCCAAGAAATCGTCTTGCTATCAATATTGTTGTGGACGAAGGCCAGGTCGCTTCAATCAAAAAAATCAACATTGTTGGTAACCGTGCTTTTGAAAAAGATCAGTTGCTGGGGTTGTTCGAACTGAAAACCACGAATTGGCTTTCCTGGATGTTTGGCGATGACAAATACTCCAGAGAAAAACTGGCTGGTGATATTGAGCGGGTTGAATCCTGGTATCTTGATCGCGGTTATTTGAAGTTTAGTATTGAATCCTCGCAAGTCACCATCAGTCCGGATCGCAAATCGGTCTTTATTACAGTGAATATCAATGAGGGTGATATTTATACGGTGGATGAAATCAGGCTGGCCGGTGACCTGATTGTGTCCGAGACTGAAATTCGCCGTCTCGTCATGCTGAAAGAAGAACAGACATTTTCCCAAGTGTCGATGACCAATACATCAGAGCTCATTACCCAGCGTTTGGGTAACGAGGGCTACACATTTGCAGAGGTTAACGGTTCTCCAGAGATTAATGAGGATGACAAAACCGCAACGGTGACATTCTTTGTCAATCCCGGTAAGCGTGCCTATGTGAGACGGATTGAGTTTCGTGGTAACACTAAAACCATGGATGAAGTCTTGCGTCGTGAGATGCGGCAGATGGAGGGTGCATCTGCCTCGACCAGGAAAATAGAGCAGTCCAAAACCCGTCTGAACCGTACCGGCTTTTTTAAAGAAGTGACCGTAGATACCCAGCAGGTACCGGGCACGAATGACCAGGTTGATGTGGTTTACACGGTAGAAGAGCAGCCGTCGGGAAGTATTGGCGCGAGTCTGGGTTTTGCCCAAACCTACGGTTTGGTGATCGGTGGCAATATTCAGGAGCGCAATTTTCTCGGTACCGGCAACAATGTCGGAATAGGTGTCAACCGTAGTCAATATTCCACCAACTTCTCTTTTAGTGCCACTGACCCCTATTTTACCCGGGATGGAATCTCTGCGGGGTTTGGGGTTTTTTACCGCAAGACCGATTATGGTGAGGTGAATCTGTCCAGTTTCACCACGGACAGCTTTGGTGGCAACCTGACGTTTGGTTACCCCATATCCGAGATTTCAAGCGTCGGTTTTGGCCTTGGCTTCGAAAACCTGAAAATTGATGAGGGGGCATTTGCCTCTGAAGGGGTAAAGGAATTTATTGACCGGAACGGCGAGGATTTTAATACTTTTACGACCAGCCTATCCTGGGGTTATTCCACCCTTAACCGTGGCAGGCTCGCAACCACGGGGACCTCTCACAGGGTGACTGGAGAGCTGGCTATTCCCGGAAGTGATCTGGAATATTACAAGGCATCCTATGCAGGGCAACATTACCGCTCACTGACTTCTTCACTTACCATGCGAGTGCGGGCCGATGTAGGTTACGGTGAGAGCTATGGTGGCACCTCGGTATTTCCGTTCTTCAAACATTACTATGGGGGTGGTAATGGTTCAGTGCGCGGCTACAAGAACAATACACTTGGCCCACGAGATATCTCGGTAAATCCCTTCAATTGCGCAGATGCTAATGACCTGAGTACCTGTGAAACGGACGATGACCCATTTGGTGGTAACGTACTGGTTGCTGGCGGTGTAGAGGTCATGTTCCCTGTTCCCTTTATCAAGGACCAGCGATCTTTGCAGGCGGCTGTTTTCCTTGATGCGGGTAATGTTTTTGATACTGACTGCGGTGACAGAGATGAAGATTTCTGTCAGGAACCGGATGTCGGTGAACTCCGTTACTCGGTGGGTATCGGCGGCACCTGGATCAGTGGCTTCGGGCCCATAACGGCCAGTATCGCCTTCCCGCTGAATGCTGGCGAAGAGGACGAGCGTGAAGTCTTTCAGTTTCAGCTTGGCCAGACTTTCTGATAATTTAATTAAAACGAATGGAGAATAGATGTGCGCCTAGTAAAAAAGTTATTCATTATCACCGTCGCCCTGTGTAGCGTCTCTGCATTTTCGGCTGAAGGCAATGCGGCGGAGGGTAATATTGCCATTGTGGATTTTGGCAGGGCAATCTTTGGCACTGATGTGGCCAAGGCCCGCCTGAAACAGAAGCAGGGTGAGTCGGATTACGCCGGTCTTGAAGCAAAATATGAGAGTACGGTTGCCGACATGAAGTCACTGAAACAGGAAGTTGACAGCAAAAGCATGACTTGGTCACAGGAGCAAGCAGAAGAGGCACAGAAGAAAATGGAATACTACCGTGCCGACCTGGAGCTGATAACCCGAAAAATCAAGGCGGACCAAAAAGATCTACAGAACAGTATTGTTCAGGAATTGCGTCCAAAAGCTGCCGAGGCTCTCCAGGAAGTCGTCGATGAGGAAGGGATCGTATTATTGATCAACGCTGAGGCTGTGGTCACTGCGGCTCCCTCACTGGATATCACTGACAAGCTTACCGATCGCTTGAATAAAAAGACAAAGTAAGTCTGTTGATTATCAAATAGAGGGTTCTTGAGGGTGACAGTCAGTTATTCTCTTAAGGATATCGCCGAGCATATTGGTGCCGACATGTGCGGCGACAATGATTTCCGCATCTCCGGTATCAACACACTCCGTCTGGCAAGTGCGAATGAATTGGCGTTTCTTGCCAACAGCGCTTATCGCCAAGACTTGGAGAGAACAAAGGCCGGGGTCGTCATCCTGAGTTCGGAAATGGCGGAATGCTATTCCGGCCAAATGCTGATTGTAGCTAACCCCTATCTCGGTTATGCATTGGCAACCGCCTTATTCGATCGCGCACCGGTTGCCGCCGTGGGCATCCATCCCCGCGCTGTTGTGGCGGACTGTGCCAATATCGATCCAAGCGCATCGATTGGCCCGTTAGCGGTGATTGGTGAAGGCGTAAAGATCGGTGCCAACACCCGGATTGGCGCCGGTACCATTATCGATAACAACGTCGCGATTGGCGAAAACTGTCGAATTGCCGCTAATGTCAGTATCTATCACAGTGTTGTCTTGGGTAACTTTGTGACGGTTCACAGTGGTGCCGTTATCGGTGCGGATGGTTTCGGTTTTGCTCAACATCAGGGGCGCTGGATCAAAATTCATCAGCTTGGTGGTGTTGTGATTGGCAACAATGTCGAAATAGGTGCCTGTACTACCATAGATCGTGGTGCACTTGCTGATACGGTTATTAAAGATGGTGTTATTGTAGATAACCACGTTCAGATAGCTCATAACGTTCAGGTGGGCGAAAATACTGCCATGGCAGCCTTCACCGGCATATCAGGCAGTACAATTATCGGAAAAAACTGTACTTTTGCCGGCAGAGCCGGTTGTGTGGGCCATATCACACTCTGTGACGGCTCCCATTTAACCGGTGGAACCATACTGACAAAATCGCTCCTAGAGCCAGGTTCATATTCATCCGGCACAATGTTTAGTAAAACCCGTGAATGGAAAAAAAATGCAGTTCGGTTCAACCAATTGGATGACCTGGCTCAGCGAGTCAGGAAGCTGGAAAAAAAATTATAGCCGCCACTGTTATTGTCGCCCTGTAGAATATTGAGAAAAGCTGATGGATATTACTGAAATAAAGAAGCGGTTGCCGCACCGTTACCCCTTCCTACTGATAGACAGGGTGGTAGAGCTTGATCTAGGAAAGCGGATTCTTGCCTACAAAAATATTACCGCCAATGAAGAAGTGTTTAACGGACATTTTCCCAACGTCCCGATTTTTCCCGGTGTGATGATTATTGAAGCCATGGCTCAGGCTGCCGGTGTGTTGGGGTTCGTAACTGAGGATAAATATGCGGATGACAACGCACTGTATTTGTTCGCTGGCGTTGATGGGGTCCGCTTTAAACGGCAAGTGATTCCAGGGGACAGGTTGATGCTTGAGGCCCAAGTTGATTCCGTCAAGCGGACAATCTGGCGATTTAAATGCCGCGCAACAGTTGACGGTGAACTGGCCTGCGAGGCGACGATTTTATGCGCCCTGAAAACCTATTAGCTTATGTCTCTCATTGATCCCCGCGCCATTATTGACCCCTCCGCTGTGTTGGGTGAAGGCGTTCAGGTCGGCCCCTGGACCTTGATTGGCCCCGATACCATTATCGGGGCTGGCACGGTGATTCATTCCCATGTGGTGATTCGGGGTCTGACTACGATTGGCGAAAACAATCGAATTTTTCAGTTCTCGACGATTGGCGAAGATACGCCTGACCTGAAGTACAAAGGTGAACCGACCCGTCTAAAAATTGGTGATAACAACATCATTCGGGAGGGCGTGACTATCCATCGGGGTACCATTCAGGACAAGGGCCTAACCTCAATTGGAAGCAATAACCTGTTGATGGCCTATGTACATATAGGTCACGACTGTGTTGTAGGTGACAACTGTATCCTGGTCAATAATGCGTCTTTGGCGGGACATGTTCACGTGGGTGACTGGGCGATTATTTCCGGGTATGCGCTGATCCATCAGTTCGTGTCCATTGGTGCCCATAGCTTTACCGGTGCTGCCGCCTACCTAACTCAGGATCTGCCCGCCTATGTCATGGCAGCTGGTTCACCAGCTGAGGCGAGAACCATCAATGTTGAAGGACTCAAACGGCGCGGTTTTGACAGGGCAGCGATTGCGGCCATCAAACAGGGTTTCAAAATTCTTTACCGGCAGGGGTATGGCCTGCAGGAAGCTATTGATTTACTGAACAGCCTGGCCAGGGAGCAGCCTGCGGTAAAACTACTGGTTGACTCTGTTCGCGCCTCTTCACGCGGTATTCTTCGTTAGCCCATGTCATCACCCCTGAAAATTGGACTGGTTGCCGGGGAGTCATCCGGCGATCAATTGGGTGCGGGCCTCATCAGATCTCTAAAATTACACTACCCGGATGCACAATTTGAGGGCATTGGTGGTGATAAGATGTTGTTCGAGGGTTTCCGCTCTTTATACCCTATGGATCGTCTGTCAGTTATGGGCTTCATTGAGCCACTGAAACGGTTGCCTGAATTACTCGGGATACGTCGCCATCTCTATCAACACTTTACCAACAACCGATTTGATCTGGTGGTGGGTATCGATTCTCCGGACTTTAACCTGGGGCTTGAAAAAAAACTCAGGCAACAGGGATTGTTGACGGCACATTATGTCAGCCCTTCCGTTTGGGCCTGGCGTCAGAGTCGGGTTAAAAAAATAGCCAGTGCCGTGGATTTAATGCTGACACTTCTGCCGTTTGAAGCAGACTTCTATCAACAGCATGATGTCCCGGTGGTTTTTGTCGGCCACCCCCTCGCCGAGGAAATCCCTCTCGTTACAGACAGCATACAGGCCCGCAAGACGCTCAATCTTCCGGAAGCCGGTCGTATATTGACATTGATGCCGGGTAGCCGGGCCTCTGAAGTCGATTCTCTGGGTCGACTGTTCCTTGAGGTGGCACAAAGCTGTCGTCGGCAGTTGCCCGGTTTGCACCTGGTTGTCCCCGCCGCCAGCCATGACCGTCTGGAACAGTTAAATGCCCTGCTGAATGATTACCCTGCGCTGTCGGTCACGTTGCTCGAAGGCCAATCCCATCTGGCCATGGCCGCGGCAGATGTGGTGCTGTTATCGTCCGGCACATCGACATTAGAAGCAATGTTGCTCAACAAGCCCATGGTAGTGAGTTACCGTCTGGGTAAATGGACGTATGCACTGGTTTCCCGAATGCTGAAAGTTCCCTGGGTATCGTTACCGAATTTGCTTGCGTCGGAAACACTGGTGCCAGAGCTGCTTCAGGATAAGGCCACTGTGGATAATCTAAGCGAAGCCGTGTTGACGTATTTCCTGGACGAGAAAAAAGTTCTAGCGCTGCAACACCGATTTGCTGAGCTTCACCAAACGCTTCGCCACGGTGGCAACCGAGCCGCGGCACAGGCATTAGTGGACCTGTTGGAGAAACGCGGGCGATGACTGGCTACCAGCTTCGTTATCAGGGGAAATTGCTGGCCGGGGTCGATGAGGTTGGTCGAGGGCCACTGGCAGGCGATGTTGTTACGGCTGCCGTG
>TARA_R110000850_G_scaffold913_6_pt1 | contig 39489 bp, 42 predicted proteins | sample TARA_R110000850 | Tara Oceans TARA_R110000850 (sample SAMEA4397586) | marine metagenome | biome: Polar Biome; feature: [SRF] surface water layer (ENVO:00010504); material: water (ENVO:00002006), including particulate matter (ENVO:01000060) such as... | depth 5 m
TATAACGCCACCGGGCTGCCTGGCAGGATTAACGCCTGGCAATCAAGCGTTAACGCCTTTCTGCAAAATTCAAGGAAATCAGGCAGAATTGGATTCGCTTGCAATGCCCTTGAAGCTTTCCCTGAAGCCCGGAGAGACGTTCGTGGTCAACGGCGCTGTCGTCCGCAATGGCGACCGGCGGGGTGTGCTTCTTCTGGAAAACCAGGCCCGGGTCCTGCGGGAAAAGGACATTCTGCGCCCCAATGAGGCAACGACGCCCGTGCGGCGCGTCTATTTCGCGATCATGCAGATGTATCTGCTCGGCGAGATTGATGGTCCTGCCTATACACAGACGGCGGAAGCCGTCGCCGCACTGCTGGCGGCCACCTCGACGCACGACGAGCGCGCGACCGTGCTGGAAATATCTGCAGACGTTGCGGCGGCCGATCTCTATCGGGCGCTCAGCCGTTGCCGTAAGCTGATGACAGCTGAAACGGCAGGTGCAAGCTGATGGCAGATGGCAGCCTCATGCGCACGCGCGCCCAGTCTGGCGATGGCCGCCTTGGTCTCGACGAGGCCATCACGCGCCTTGAGGCAGGGCAGGGTGACGGCCTGGTTGTCGATCTCGGCAATGGTCGCACCGCAATTGCAGACGGCCATCGCGGCGATGACGGGCTGCTCCAGCGTCTTCGCGGACACCGCATGATGGTGGCGCTTGCCTCCGGTGCGGCGGATCTCTCACAATTCTCCGCCAGTGACGGTGCTGTGAAAGTTTCTCCACTTGTGCAGGAAATACTCGACGCTGCCGTCCAGAGGGATTAGGGGCCTCGCGCATGAGCGCAGAACTGATCTCCCTGTTTACCGCGACATTCGTCACATTCTTCGTGCTGATTGATGCTCCCGGCGTGGCACCGATTTTCGCGAGCCTCACGGCGCAGGGTGACGCGGCCTACCGGCGCAGGATGGCGTTCAAGTCGACTTTTGTCGCCTCGATCATCATGTTCGCCTTTGCCTTTGGCGGGGCGTGGCTGCTCGGCGCGATGCATATTTCCATTGATGCCTTCCGGGCGGCTGGCGGCGCACTCCTTTTCCTGATCGCACTCGACATGGTGTTCGAGAAGCGAACGGAGCGGCGAGAGCATCGCGCCGAAGAATTGCTGGAAGGCCATGACGACGATACCGAGCCCGATGACATATCCGTTTTCCCGATCGGCATCCCGATGATTGCCGGCCCCGGGTCGATCGCGACCGCCATGTTCTACATGTCACAGGCGACCATATGGACCGAGAAGGCTGTCGTGCTCTCGGCCATCGGGCTGAACCTGCTTCTGACGCTGGTGATCTTCCTGGCGGCAGGCCCGATTGTGCGCCTGATGGGGGCCAGTGTGGCCGGGGCGCTCACGCGTATCCTCGGTGTGATCCTGGCGGCGCTGTCGGTGCAGCTGCTGATCGACGGCATCAAGGGCGCCTTCGGCCTCGGCTGATGCCTATTGCGGCGCTTCGAGGCGTGGGCGCCGGTGAAAGTTGCGCCGGAATGTCGATAGCGTCACCCAGAACATGACAAGGCCCGCAGCGGTCAGTCCCATGAACTGCAGTACCAGCTCGCGCGTCCAGCGCACACCGGTATCGGCAATGCGCAAGGCGTGTGGTCCCATTTGCTTGACCAGCGCCACGGACCTGTCGCCACCGGCCTCTGCTATGAGGCGCACACGGCGCAGATCGGCACTGTCCTTCACCTGTTCGACCAGCGTCACTGCCGCTGACGGATTGGTCAGCGATCCGATACGGTCAATCTGGGCAAGATCGGTCTCCAGCCGCGCCAGGCCATGCGGGTCAATGGCGCTTTTATATGCCGCCCTGACGCGTTCGACCCGCACCTTTGTCGTGGCCAATTCTGCAAAGGCCTCTTCCAGGGCCGGCTTCAGGGCGGCGTCGGGCAACGCATCATCCAGCCGATCGGTCAGGTATTCGGTGAATTCAGGCGTGATACGCCGGGACCGGCGCGCCGATTTCAGGATCGACAGTGCGCGGATATTCGTTTCAATTTCGGCATCGGGCTGGCCAGCCTGGGCCAGACCGATGCCGGTAATCTTCAGGACGAGCTTGTCGACACGGTCGCCCTCCAGCCAGCGTTCGGAATGGTTGGCAAGATCGGCATGCGTTCCCAGAAGGGCAAACCGGGCTTCAGTAACGGGCGCTTCTTCTTCCGCGGCCGGATCTTCCTCAGTTGCTGCCTCGGGTAGCACGTCTTCACCGCTTTCTTCCGGCGGTTCGGCCAGTGTGTTCTGATTGCGTGCGGACCCCAGCGCAGCAGCAAAGCGCTGACTGACATCGACAGGCAGCTTCCGGAGGGCGGCCATGGCGATGCGTTCGTCCTCGGTGCCGGTCACTTCGGCATTGGCCGCCACCATCAACTCCTTCACCTCGTCGCGGCTCAACATCTGGGGCGCGGTCATGAGAAAGCCACGCGCGGCCGTGACATCGCGGGCGGTAAGTTCACGCGAGACGATGTCGTGCCAGAACTTGTATTTATCAGCGGCGTTACGCGGAGCCATCGCGGTGAAGGCTTCGTCCATGTTGTGGCGTGTCTGATCAATCGCCTCGACGGACGGCGCATCAGAGAAGGTGGCGCCTGAAAAGGCTCCACCGAGTATCTGTGCTCCGATGACAGGCATGAGAATGAGCAGTGAGTTGAAAATCACGGCCTGCATCCAACCGGAGGAGCGGATTGATCTTTTCCGTCGGCGGGCCATGAGCACTGAAACCGTTGCGAAAGCTGCACTTTGGACGAGGTTTCATAGAGCGCGGGGTCGCCCCAAAGATCAAGCCTTGGCCTGCTAATTGCTTCTGGAAAGGTGCCTCCGGAGCCTGTTCTTTATGTCACAATACCACCATTTATGCGTGTTAACGCCACAATTAACTGAAAACATTGGGAAAAATAACTGCGCGACGGCGATTGCGATGAATCGCTTGCCGCTCTATATCGGGCCCATCCTGATTAAAGGAGTCTGCTATGAGTATTGAACTATCAGACGACTACCGCCCCTCCGACGACGAGGAGTTCATGAACGAGCGTCAGCTGGCTTTTTTCCGGCGGCTGCTCGAGAACTGGAAGGCGGACATTCTCGACGGCGCAAAACAGACGATTCACAATCTGCAGGACGAATCCGGTTCCCTGCCCGACATTGTCGACCGGGCCTCTGCCGAAAGCGACAAGGCACTGGAACTGCGTACCCGTGACCGTCAGCGCAAGCTGATCTCGAAAATTGACAGTGCCCTGCGCCGCATCAGCGATGGCAGCTACGGCTTCTGCGAGGCGACGGGTGAGCCAATTGGCCTGCGCCGCCTGGAAGCGCGCCCGACGGCAACGCTCAGCCTCGAGGCGCAGGAGCGTCACGAGCGCAAGGAACGCACCCTTCGCGACGACTGATCGCGATTATTCGCAAGTTGCAAAAGAGAACGGCGGCCTCCCGGTTTTCGGAAGTGCCGCCGCCTTTTTCCCATCAACCCAACGCCGCGGCGATTCTGCGTCGTGCCTCGTGCGTTAAGGGGATGATCGCATCAAGGTCCAAACGTTCCCTTACTTGAGAGTAATCAGGGCCTTAACTCAAGCAGTGCTTGTTTAACTTTGAACCTGAATCCATTAACACGCACCCCTGCCTGGCATGTTGCGAACACTGCAGCTGGCGAAAAGTCCTAACCAAGCGTTAACCCTCTTGGGGCCACAATGTCCACTTGATCCACCGGAAGCCGCCAACGCCCATGAACCGACCTCTGCCCGCCACTGCCGATGACGGATGGGACATGTCTCCAAGGCGTGAAACCGCGGTAATGCTCGATATGCCGACAAGCTTCGAAACCTTTGAACAATCGGCGCGCAAGCCTGTGCTTCGCGGCAAGCTCAGCTCGGCCGAGATCGAGGCACTCCTGCGCCCGGACCTGTCGGACATGGCGCCCGAACCGGCCCCCCCGCCGGCGAAGACCATCACACCGCGCCCGATACCAGACCTCGACGAGCCCCACACAGCCCGAGCGGACCTGCCCGAAGACGCGCTGCGCCTGGCCGCGCGCCTGTCACTGGCATTCCGCCAGGGTTGCGGCCTGCGTGCTGCCGCCACAGTCACAGACGCGTCAGCGGGCACATTCGCCTCGGCGCTGGCCCAGCATTCCGGCGAGATGGGCCGCGCCATTGCCTGTTTCGCCGCGCCTGGTGGCGAGATCATTGCCATGCTCAGCCTCAGTGCGCCGCTGGCTGCAGCTCTCATCGAGAGCGCCTGCGGCGGCAAGCCCGGTCCGTTCGCGCCACGTGAACTGACACCGCTCGATGCCGCCCTGCTAGAGGGCCTCGTGCGCCCGCTCGGGGCAGGTATCTCTCCGACACTCAGCTTCTCGCGCATCGAAACCGATGCCGATTTCGCCGCCGCCCTTGCCCGGCCTGGTGAGGCAGACGTCATCGATCTCGATGTCCGGTTTGATTCGGTGCGGATGCCTGCCCGGATGATCCTGGCCAGCGATGACCTGTTCGACCTGGTGGCGACCGCCCCCACACCCCACGCGCACGGCACTGCTGCCACATCTGCCGCCACCCCATCCGGCGCAGCGGTCACCGCCGTGCTGACCGCCCGGATCGCAAGCCTCAGCGTGCCTCTGTCGCGTCTGACAGACCTGAAGGCGGGCTCCACCCTGCTGCTGGGGCTGCCGGCGGACCAACCTGTGGAACTGCTCTCGGGTGGACGTAATGGCCCGGTCGCCGCCGAAGCGCAGATCGGCCGCAAGGGCGCTCAGATGGCCCTGCGCATCACGAAACGCGGCCCGGCCCTGCGCTAGGTCAGCTTCACCGCACTTTCCGCTTACGCGCCATGTGCGCCTCGGCGGCGGCGCGTGAGGCGTCCGGCGACCCGGCACTGCGCAGTTCGGCCTCTCTCTGCGCCCAGAGACGCTTCTGGTAATTGGTCGAGATAATATCCGTCACGACGAGTACGAAGATGACCAGATAGAAGCTGGATTTGCTCATCGCGTCGATGGCGAAGCCGAAGATCGTCAGATGCGCAATGTGCGCGCCCTCGGTGACAAGCAGCACCCCGACGAGGAAGAGGATGAAAAGGCCAAGAACCTCGTACATCCTGTTTTTCTTGAGAAAATTGGCGACCGTATCGGCCATCAGTGCCATCGCGATTCCGGATGCGATAATCGCAATCGCCATGAGCCAGACCTGGTAAGTGATCACGATGCCGCCTGCAGCATCGACGGATTTCTCATTGGCGATGGCCATGGCGGACAGGATTGAATCGAAGGAAAAGACCAGGTTCATTGCCACAATCAGGAGCGTTGCCTGCAGGACCGTTTTGGGTTTGCCGCCTTCACTGTGCTCAATGAATTCAACGCTTAGCAGGTGGGTGATTTCCTTGACTGCCGTGTAGATGATGAAGGCACCGCCCGCGAAGGTGATCAGGCTCTGGAACGTGAACTCGCCGGCGAAAATGCCCGGCAGGTTTATATCGAATAGGGGCGCGGCGAGCGCATCGAACAGGGCGACGATGATGAATAGCAATACGATGCGAAACAGGACCGCAAGGCCGATGCCCCAGCGCCGCACCATTGGGGCTTTCTCCTCACCGACGCGCTTGGATTCAATCGAGATGTAGAGAAGATTGTCGAAGCCGAGAACGGCCTGAAGCATCAGCAGCATCAGGAGCGTAAACAGGCCTGATAGCGAAAAAACTTCCTGAATAAACCCTGCCAGCATGGCCCGGCCCCCTTGATTTGAAACGTGATCGTGTCAGGCGTTAGCGCCGTGAAGCCGATAATGTTCCCATCAGCGCGCGTCGGCCTGCCTGATGAATTCGGCCTGGATCTCGATTTCCACCTCATCGGCAATCAGGCCCGAATATTTCGAGACGCCGAATTGTGTCCGGTCGATCCGGCCTGTCGCAGAAAACCCGATGACGTCCGCGCCGCGCAACCGGTCGAAAGCGGCGCCATTGAACGTGGCGTCCAGCGCAACGGGCGCCGTGACCCCATGCAGCGTCAGGTCGCCCGAGACGGTTGCTGTCGTGTCGCCTGTCAGCGCGACCGTGGTGGACGTGAACACCGCCTGAGGAAAGGCCGCCGTATCAAACCAGTCAGGGCCCATGAGCTCGGCGGCAAATTCATCATTGGCAATATCCAGCGAGGTCATATCAATCACGGCTTCGACGCTGGAACTGGCCGGATCGTTCGCGTCCCCGGTGAGGCTCGCATCGAACATCTCAAACCGTCCGATATAGGTGGAGTAACCAAGGTGGTTGATCCGGAACAGGACAGCGGCATGTGTCCTGTCGAGTGAATAGTCGCCTGCCTTGACCTCGGCCACCTCGGTGCTCACGTCCGGCTTGAGCAAGGGCGCAACCACCGACGCGCAGGCGGTCAGCAGGGCGAGGCTCAGCCCCGCCGCTGCCGGTTTCAGCAGGCCTTTGCGCATGGCGCTAGTTCTCCTTTGTTTCCTCTACCCACGCCAGCACGCTCTGCTCCAGAATGGCCAGTGGAACGGCGCCATCTCTCAGCACGACATCATGAAAGTCGCGAATGTCGAACGCATCACCAAGCTCGGCTTTGGCCATCTCGCGCAGGTCAACGATTTTCAGCATGCCGATTTTGTAGGCGGTCGCCTGGCCCGGCATCACGATATAGCGGTCGATGGCTTTCTGGCAGTCGCCTTCGGGGTTGGGTGTGTTCTTGAGGAGGTACTGGACGGCCTCTTCGCGGGTCCACTTCCTGTCATGGATGCCGGTATCGACCACGAGACGCGCTGCGCGCCAGATTTCCATCGCGAGCCGGCCAAAATCATCATACGGATCAGAATAGTAACCCATTTCCTTTGGAAGCAGTTCCGAGTAGAGGCCCCAGCCTTCGGTATAGGCCGTGTAGCCGCCATACTTGCGGAAGCTTGGAATGCCTTCCAGTTCCTGCGCCATGGCGATCTGCATATGGTGTCCGGGAATGCCCTCGTGGAAGGCCAGTGCCTGCAACTGGTAGGTCGGCATATCCTGCATCCGGTAGAGATTGGCATAATAGGTGCCCGGGCGGCTGCCATCGGGGGCGGGGCGGGAGTAGAAGGCCTTGCCTGCTGACTGTTCGCGGAACGGTTCCACAGCCTTCACGATCAGGTCAGCCTTCGGGAAGGTCTTGAACACGGTGGGCAGGTCTTCACGCATGGCGTCGATCGCGGCTGTTGCCTCGGCGAGATACTCGGAGCGCCCTTCGTCCGTATTGGGCTTGAAGAATTGCGGGTCCGTGCGGGTGAACTCGAAGAATTCCTCGAGCGTGCCATCAAAGCCGACCTGTTTCATGATGCCGCGCATCTCGTCCTGGATGCGCGCGACTTCTGCCAGTCCCAGCTCGTGGATTTCATCCGCCGTCATGTCGGTCGTGGTAATCTGTTTCAGACGCATGGCATAATAGGCGTCGGCATCAGGCAGCTTCCAGGCACCATCATCTGTCGTTGCGGCAGAGGTCTGGGCCTCAAGTTCGACAATGGCGGCCTCGTAGGCGGGGCCGACACCGTCGCGCAACGCGTCAGCCGCGCGCGCGAGAAGCGGCTCTGCCTCGTCCTGCGTGATTGTTTCGGCATCAACCAGGGCCGTGACTTTCTTGCGGAAGTCCTCCATGAGCGGGCTGTCCTCACCTTCGTCGACAAAGGGATAGCCTGTGATTACACCGCGCGAATCCGACAGGACATAGTCATAAACAAAACGGGGCGGCAGGATGCCTTTCGCGGCTGAAGCCTGCGCGTTGGCGACGTTCTGGCCAAGATAGGCGGGAATGCCTTCCAGTCTTGAAATATAGGCTTCGGCATCCGACAGGCTGGCGACCTTGTGCTGGTTCACCAGGAAAGCCGGGATTCCCGACTGGACGCCGAACATCTGGTTGAAAACATAGGCGTGACTACGGAACGGGAAGGCCGCTTCGGCCTGCGACAATTCATATTCGGCCAGGCGCCATGACAATTTCGCCTGCGGGTCCAGCCTGTCATACTCAAACGTCGCCTTCATTTCGGCCACGATGGCACGCTGAAGCTCAAGATCTCCCAGCGCGTGGGCATCGGAGACATCGTCCCACTGTCCATAATCGTCCTTGATACCCAGATAGGTTTGCGTCATCGGGCTGCGGGCAACCGTTTCAAGGAATTTCGCCTCGAACCAGGTGTTCAGGCGGGCGCTTTCGTCTGCAATGGCCTCAGGTACTGCTTCGGCGGGTGCGACGGTTTCTGTGACAGGAGTCTGCGCGGGCGGCGGCGTGGTGCAGGCGGCCAGAAGCAATACAGCGGCAATGGCGGTGGCGGTTCGCATCATGGGGAGGCTCCGAATCAAATGAGGTTTGTGCAATTTCCACAGTGAGTCTTAACGCTTTTTTCGGTTTCGTTAACCTTTGCTGTGTCAATGTAACTGGATTAGGATTCCGCTACGGCTGAGTCGGCGTGGTGCCGGCGGAATCAGTGTATAGTGATCCGGCATGTTGCGATGCTGTCGGTGCAGGAGATGTAATACGCATGGATTCCCTGGAACTGACGCAGGCAGCCAATACGGGCGATGACGGCGAAACCACGGGCGACGAGGGCATGTCCGCATGGGGCGGTCGCATCGACGTCATGCAGCTGCTGTTCTGGGGCTGCCTGTTGATTTCCATTGCTGCCGCAAGTGTTGCGCTCGCCTGGCCGAAAGCGTCCGGTGCCCCGGGGCCCATCCTGCTCATAACCATGGCGTCCGGCGGGCTGGTATTCCTGCTTTGGATCGTGCGTGGGGCAGGTCGGTTCCTCGGACTGTTTCCGGAGCGTGGATCGGCTGCGCGGGCTGTTCAGACGAACATGCCCCGTTTCGGCTGGATCGAGGCGCTCGACGAATCGGTGCTGATCACTGATCAGGGCGGCGCGCCCGTCGCGGCCAACCAGTCCTATGCCGAACTCAGCCAGCTTGCCCTGATGGTCGGTCAGGCGGACGGCGGTGCTGTCACGGTTGATCGCCTGTTCGGCGCCAATCCGGGCCTTGCCGCACCGGTCTACCGTCTGTCCAAGGCGGCGATGGCGGGCCAGGCCCGCCGCGAAGTCCTGCCACCAATCACGATCGGCTCCGAACAGGTGCCCGCCCAGTTCGAAATCGGCGTCTCGCCCTTGCCGCGCCAGCGTGTACTCTGGCGTATCCGCCGGATCGCGGGCCAGCAGGAGGCGACTGGTGCCTCAGATCTGAAATCCCTCTATGTCGAGGATGCCCCGATGGGCTTCTTCGCCGCCCGCCCGGATGGCACGATTACCTATGCCAATTCATGGCTTCGTGAACTGCTCGGCCTGCCGGAATCGGCGAAGAACATTCGCATCGACGACATCATGCGTCCTGAATTCGTGAAAATGCTGGCGCGTGACCGCAAGACCGGCGCGCCCGGACGTGCGGATATACAGTTGCGCGCCCGCGATGGCGTCGAAGTTCCGGTCCAGGCCATCACGACATGGGCCGGCCGCGGGGCCGAGGCGGCTGGCCGCACGATCATCCTTGCCAACCAGCAGGTGATGAACGGCCAGGAAGAGCGCCTCAATTTTGCGTCCTCGTCGCGTCCGCCACGCCTTGAAGGCGATCCGATGTTTGACGACGCGCCATTTGGCGCCGTGCGTCTGCAGGGCGACAGCGTCGACGGAGCGATCATCCTTGATGCCAACCGCGCGCTGATGGAAATGACAGGCGGCGAAGCGACGCCAGGTGGTCATTTCGCGAACCTGTTTGTGGCTGAAGACGGCCCGGATGCGCTGAACACGTCGCTGATCGATGCAATCGACAAGCCTGTCGGCCTGAAACTGGCCGGACGCGAACAGCGTCACGTCAATGTCTTCGTCACGCTGGATGGCAATGGCCGGCCATCGGTTGCCTATGTCATCGACATTACGGAGCAGCGCGAGCTGGAACTGCGCCTGGCGCATGGCGAAAAGATGCAGGCCATCGGCCAGCTTGCCGGCGGCGTGGCGCATGATTTCAACAATGTGCTTCAGGGCATCATTCTCAATAATGAGGATCTGATGACCAGCCACCCTGTGGGTGATCCATCCTACAATAACCTGAAATCGATCCACGAATTCTCGATCCGGGCAAAGGATCTCGTCCGCATGCTCCTCGCCTATGCCCGCCAGCAGACATTCAAGCGGGAAATCTTCAACGTGACGGACTTCCTGTCCGAATTTTCCATCCTGCTTCGCCAGATCCTTGACGAGCGCGTCGAGATCGAAGTGAAGCACGGCCGCGATGTGCCCCATATCAAGGCTGACAAGAACCAGCTTGAAACGGCGATCATCAACCTCGCCACCAATGCGCGCGATGCCATGATCAGCCACAATAATGGTGGCAAGCTGACCATCCGCACGGCACGCGCCACCGGTAAGGATGCGCAGGCCAGGGGCTTTGGCTATGTCGAGGATGGCGACTACATGCTGATCGAGGTGGAAGACACCGGTCATGGCATGCCGCGTGACGTCATGGACAAGATTTTCCAGCCCTTCTTCACCACCAAGGAAGCCGGCGTTGGTACGGGCCTCGGCCTTGCCACGGTCTATGGCATCATCAAGCAGTCGGGCGGCTATATCTGCCCTATCTCAAGTGTGGGCAAGGGGACGACATTCCAGATCTACCTGCCGGCCCTTCGTGCTGAAGACATTCCGGCACCTGTTGAAATCACCCAGGCGGAGAAACTGGCCAATCGCCCGATGGATATTTCCGGACGCGGCCGCATCCTGCTGATCGAGGACGAAGACGGCGTGCGCGCGATCACCGCGACCCAGTTGCGCAAGCGCGGCTATGACGTGTCGGAAGCCTGTGATGGCGAAGAAGCCATGGAAGTGCTTGAAGACAATCCGGGTAGCTTCGACCTGGTTATCTCGGACGTTGTCATGCCTGGCATGGACGGCCCGACCCTGATCCGCGAGGCGAAGGAGTTGCTGGGCCATGCCCGCGTCATCTTCATCTCCGGCTATGCCGAGCGCGACCTTGCCAAGCAGCTGGACGATGACCGCGCCGTTTCCTTTCTGGCCAAGCCATTCACGTCCCGACAGCTGGCCGAGCGCGTGAAGATGGAACTCGGCAATCCGAAAGCGGAAGCAGCCTAGGCGCGCGCCATATTACATCATCCGCTTGGTGGCCCAGAATTCCTTGAGAACGAGGGCGAAGCTGCCGGGGTGTTCGGCACAGGCCCAATGGCCTGCATCCGGCTCGATGTGTAGGGGATACTGCCAGCGTTTTGCGAAACGCTGCGCCACGGAGACATCCACAAAGGGATCGGTCTCGCCCCAGTAGAGCTGTCCCTTGGCAGGCAGGTTTGCCAGGTCATTCTCCCAGTCACCCGAGAATCGCAGGCCGCGGGCAGAGCGGTAGAGCTTGAGGATCGCCCGGCGCATCGTCTTGTCGACCAGCGGGGCTTCATGCGCCGCCATGCTCGCAGGCATGCCGCCTTCGGCCAGTGCGGCCTCAAGCTTGGCGCTGTCCCGCATGCCCGCCATCACGAGTTCGCCGAGCAGGGGCGTCGCCCACATGCGCGCCATGCGGTGGCCGGAATACTGGCTGTCGATTACGGCATTGGTGACGCACCAGCTTTCCACCAGGTCCGGCCGCAGGGAGCAGGCGCGCAAGGTGAGCAGGGCGCCCCAGTCATGGCCGACAATGTTCACCGGCCGTCCCACGGCGTCCATCTGGCCGACCAGCCAGTCTGCATAGGCCTCCTTCGTGCATTTGAAGCCTTCCGGAACCGGGCAGCCAAAGCCGGGCAGGGCAGGCGCCATCCACTGGTCCGGTTTCAGGCCAAGCGCCTTGATCAGCGGGCCCCAAAGAAAAGGCGTGTCCGGCACGCCATGCACAAACAGGATCATTGTCTTGCTCCCCCGAGCCCCAAGTGACTGTTCCTGAAAAGGATTGAGCCACAAGGTGCGCCCGTGAGCAAGGATTTCGCGCTCAGGCGGGCCGTACCGAACCGGGATGCTTCCCTTGGGGGCGCCTTAGCCCAGCCTCTCCCAACAGGACCGGCCGAAGGCGTCATAGGCGTCCATCTCGATCACCATCTGGCGGAACAGGTCCGCGTCGCCGATGTCATCCGGCAGGAGGGGATCGAGGTTGATTGTGCGGATGACGGACTGGCCGACGAGCAGAGTCTCGCGGGCGGCGGCGTCGGGTGGCAGGCTGGCGGCGGCCTTGCGGCTCGCCCGCATGGCGGCGATGGCACCTTCATAAGTGGCCTTGAGGTCATCGGTAGACCAGAGGTTGCGCCAGTTCACGCCCGCCGGCATGGCGGTCTCGCTAATGGCCACGAGCAGTGCGTCTTCCTGCAGGCCGATGCGCAGCAGCGCGGCGCGCAGTTGCGTCAGTGACTGGCGCAGATTGTCGGGCCGCACCCACAGGCCCGCTTCGGCCTGGGCAAAACCATAGAGGCGCAGGGCCCGCATGCGGGCGCGCAGGTCTTTCCGGTCTGTGCGGCCAAGATGATTGGTGATGACGCCGATCCATCCGCCGGTCCATGGACGGGTGCGGGCGGGGGCGCCCCGCCAGTCGCTGATTTCGGCGGTGAAGGCAGCGGCCTTCGGGCCAGTCGCATAGACACCGCGGTCGACGCTTTCCAGCAGGCCTTCCTTCACGAGCCGCGTCACCGCCATACGGATGGCCGTCGGCTCCATGCCGAACAGGCTGCCGGCGCGCGAGAGATAGGCCAGCGTCTGCGGCCGTCGCCCCGGCACGCTCATCAGAGACAGGACAAGTGTGCGCGCGGACACGTCTTCGGCGGCAGTCGGTTTAAAACGTAACGACATTTGACGTATTGTGCATAATTGTGTTACAAAGACAAAAAGATAATGAAGTCGAAGGGAAGACGCCTGAACATGACTGAAGCCATACGCCTGTCTGATGCGCTTACGAAGGAAGAATTGCGCGTCCTGTCGACGCCTTCCGACGTGAAAGCGATTGCGTCACTCCTGTTCAACTGGGCGCTGATCGTGGCGGCCTTCGCCGTGCCGATCATCTGGACCAACCCGCTGACCATTTTCGCGGCGATCGTGTTCCTCGGCGGGCGCCAGCTCGGTCTCGGCATTCTCAACCATGACTGCGCCCACCATGCTTTCGTCAAAAGCAAGGGAGGCAATGATTTCATCGGGCACTGGCTGTGCGGCGCGCCGATGAACATCTCGGTCTATGCCTATCGCGCCTATCACCTGAAGCATCACAAATATGCCGGCACCGAACAGGATCCGGACAGGATTTTCGTGAAGAATTATCCGGTCTCGAAGGACAGCCTCAAGCGCAAGCTGCTACGTGATGTGACTGGCCGTACAGGCTTTCGCGACACGATGATGAAGCTGAAGGGATTCAAGCTGAAGAAACATTATCCCTGGCTCGTCTTCCATGTCGGCCTGCTGGCCGTGCTGACTGCCGTCGGCGCGCCATGGGCCTACCTGATGTGGTGGGCAGCGGAGATTTTCGTCTATCCCGTGTTGACGCGCGTGCGCCAGATCGGCGAGCATGGTGTCGCGATCAATCGCGACAGTCTCGACCCGCGCGACAATACAAGTACGACACTGGCGTCATGGTGGGAGCGGCTGCTGATTGCGCCCAACCAGGTGAACTATCACCTCGAGCATCACCATTTTGCTGCCGTGCCGGGCTATAACCTCCCCCGGTTGCACAAGCTGCTGTCCTCACGTGGCTATTACCGCAACCATGACTGCATCTCGCATGGCTATCTCGATGTGCTGAAGCGCGCCGTGCGTCATGACGAGGCCGAAAGCGCCGTAGCAGCCTGAGGCCTGTCCCTTGTGGGCGCACTGGCTTAGGGTGTGCGCCAAACGCAGGAGACACGTTTATGATTCGCACCCGTTTGATTCTGGCCCCCTTGCTGGCGGCGGCCTGCCTGCTTTCCGCCTGTACCAGGCAAGCCCCGGCAGCCGTGCCTGAGGCGCCCACACCAGCCGAACCCTCGCTGCCGGTCGCTGAGCCGACCGAGCGTCCGGACGGGCCCTTTGCCAATACACATGCGGAAAAACTGGGACAGGGGCGCGAGATTGCCGAGACGATCTGTGCGACCTGTCACGCCATCGGACCGGAAGGCGACAGCCCGCATCCCGATGCAATTCCTTTCCGCAACCTGTCAAAAAACTATCCGGTTGAGGATCTCGCCGAACCACTGGCTGAAGGCATCATGGTCGGCCATCCGGACATGCCGGTCTTCGAGTTCGAGGCGGACCATATCGACTCGCTGCTGACCTATATCGAGAGCATCCAGGCGCCGCACGACCTGTAGGCCGGCGGCGAAAGGGTGTCAGGAATAGATGAATTCCGGCGCGTCGAGGTCGATCAGCGGGATTTCGTCCTTCTCGGCCCAATAGTCCTGATTGTGCTGCCATTCCGGTTTGGTGCCGCGCTTCGGCATGAGGTGAATGGACCGCATCAGATAGTTCGGATTGAAATTGCCCGCATCAATCCAGGGCAGGCGCTCCATGTCCTTGTCCTCAGGTGGCAGTGCCACCTCGACCTGGCGGACATGTTTTGCATCCATATGCTTCAGCAGCTTGCAGACAAAGTCGCCCATCAGGTCGACGCGCAGGGTCCAGCTGGCGCGGAAATAGCCGAAGACCCAGGCCATGTTCGGCACACCTGTGAACATCATGCCGCGATAGGTGACCGTGTCGGAAAAATCGACCGGCCTGTTGTCGACCGTGAAGGGAATGCCGCCAAGGACGGACAGGTTGAAGCCGGTGGCAGTGACGATAATGTCGGCCTCCAGTTCCTCGCCTGATTTCAGCATTATGCCCTTTTCCGTGAACCGGTCGATATGGTCTGTGACGACAGATGCCTTGCCGCTGGCAATGCCCTGGAAAAGATCGCCATCCGGTACGAACGCGATGCGCTGCTGCCACGGGCGGTAGGCGGGCGTGAAATGCTTGTCCACGTCGAAATCCGGTCCCAGGAATTCACGCACACCGGCCAGCAGTTCTTCCTTCACGACGTCGGGTTCCTCCACGGCGCGGCGTGTGAACTCGTTCTGGTCGAACAGAACCTTGCGGCGTACGATTTCGTGGATCCAGGTCTCGTCGATCTGCAGCTTGCGCAGCTCGTCGGCCAGTTCGTTCTCATTGCGACCGGGGATGAAATAGGTCGGCGAACGCTGCAGCAGCGTGACATGCTGGCAGTCGGCGGCAATCGCGGGCACGAGCGTCGCCGCCGTGGCGCCGGAGCCGATCACGATGACGCGCTTGCCTTTATAGTCCAGGTCTTCCGGCCATGTCTGAGGGTGCACGATCCGGCCCTTGAAATCATCCATGCCCTCCCATTCGGGTGTGAAGCCCCTGGAATGGTCGTAATAGCCCTGGCACATCCAGAGGAAGTTCGCGGTGATCTGGACCGTCTCACCGGTATCGGAACGACGTGCCGCTATGGTCCACCGCTTGTCCTGCGAGGACCAGCTCGCCGACAGGATCGTGTGGTGATAGCGGATGTGCGGCGTGATATCGTTCTCGTCGATCACTTCCTGCATATAGGTGAGGATCTTGTCGGCTGCGGCGATGGGCTGGCCGGTCCATGGCTTGAAACGGTAGCCGAACGTGTAGAGATCGCTGTCAGACCGAATGCCGGGATACTTGTGCGTCAGCCATGTGCCGCCAAAGCTCTCCAGGGATTCAAGTATCACGAAACTTTTGCCGGGCGTCTGGGTCTTGAGGTGATAGGCCGCCCCGATGCCGGAAATCCCCGCGCCCGCGATCAGCACATCGAAATGTTCCGTCGCTGTGTCACTGGATTTGCGTTCAAGCGTCTGTGTGTCTGCCATGCGTTTCGTTTCCGTCCCTGAAGTGCCAGCCATGCGAGTGGCTGTTCTGTTTACAGCCATAGAAGCGCATTCAGGTATGCACGTACACTCCGGAAATTCCCCTAGTTGCGGTGAAACGGCAGGTGCCGCAGCGTTAACACTCCCGCCGTTAAAACCGTTTGTGCGGCGCAGCAAAGCGTGTCATACGCTCACGCAGCAGGGACAGCGCCCCATAAAGGCGTGCCGCTGCTCTCGCATTGATCGTAAGCCTGTCCGGTTTCGCGTCGAGTGCGCGCAAGAACCGGGATGCCGATCACAACAGGCTTCCTAAACAATTAGAGCCAATAGCGCGCGCGGGCATCAGCCTCACGCTGCGCCTGAACATGAAAGAGTCATTTTGACCCAATTTACCGAACTCGGCCTCGCCGAGCCCGTCCTCAAAGCCATTACAGCTGAGGGCTATACCACACCTACGCCTATCCAGGCCCAGGCCATTCCATCCCTGCTCAAAGGCCGTGATGTTGTCGGCATCGCCCAGACGGGTACCGGAAAGACAGCTGCCTTTGTGTTGCCACTGCTCAGCCTGCTTGCAACCCGGCCATCGCGCCCGGCCCCGCGCACCGCGCGCGTGCTGGTCCTTGCACCCACCCGTGAACTGGCAGCCCAGATCGCCGACAGCGTCCGCGCCTATGGCAGCCACATGCGTCCAAGCGTTGCGGTTGTCGTCGGCGGCGTGAAGCCCGGCGCACAGATCAAGGCCATGTCGCGCGGCGTCGATTTCCTGATCGCCACCCCCGGCCGCCTGCTGGACCATGTGGACACCAAGGCCATCAGCCTCGCCGATACGACCGCTGTCGTGCTAGACGAAGCGGACCAGATGATGGATCTCGGCTTCATGCCGGCCATCCGCAAGGTCATGGCGGCGGTACCGAACAAGCGCCAGACGATCCTGTTCTCGGCAACCATGCCGAAGCCGATCCGCGCGCTGGCAGACGATTTCCTGCGCGACCCGGTCGAGATTGCCGTGACACCGGAATCCCGGCCTGTCGAACGCATCAACCAGGCCGTCTACATGATCAAGGGCAATGCAAAGCCCGACTTTCTGGCTGAATTGCTGTCGGCTGATGACATGGACCGTGCCATCGTCTTTACCCGCACCAAGCATGGCGCTGACAAGATCGTGAAACACCTTGGCAATAACGGCCTCTATGCTGAAGCCATTCACGGCAACAAGAGCCAGAACCAGCGCATTCGTGCACTGGAAGCCTTCAAGAGCGGCAAGGCGCCAATCCTGGTCGCGACCGATATTGCGGCGCGCGGCATCGACGTCGACGGCGTCAGCCACGTGTTCAATCTCGACATGCCCAACATTTCGGAATCCTATGTTCACCGCATCGGACGTACCGCGCGTGCGGGCAATTCGGGTATCGCGATTTCGCTCGTCGGAAATGACGAGCGCGCCTACCTGCGCGATATCGAAAAGCTGACCGGCAAGTCCATTCCGCGCCTTGATCCGCCAGCGGGTACAGCGCTTGACCTTTCGCTTCCGGAGGAAGAGGGCCCGCACAAGCAGCAGCGCAATGGCGGCCGTAGCCGTCCGGGCGGCAGCGGCGGTGGTGGTCGTGGCGGTCATGCCCGCAGTGGCAGTGGCGGCGGCAAGCCCCGCGCACACGGCCATGGCGGCAAGCCGAAATCCGGCGGATCGTCCAATGGCGGTCGCAAACAGGGCGGCAAGCCGGGTGGCCAGCGTTCCGGCAATGGCGGCGGCAGTGTCGCTCCGGCGGCTGCGCGCAGCCGTGGCTCCTGGTCGCCTGCGTCCAGCTAGGTAAGCCTGGGGGGCCACGCGCCCTTTACCCATCGTAAGCCTTGCGAGTTGCGCCGTCCTTGTTCAAGGATGGCGCAAAATCGTATTTGGAGGCGACCCATGAAGACCCGTATCACCGAAATGTTCGGTATCCAGCACCCGATCATCCAGGGCGGCATGCACTTTGTCGGCTTCGCCGAAATGGCAGCGGCCGTGTCGAATGCCGGCGGGCTTGGCATCATCACCGCGCTGACCCAGCGCACACCGGCTGATCTCGCCAACGAGATCGCCCGCTGCCGCGACATGACGGACAAGCCGATTGGTGTGAACCTCACCTTCCTGCCGGTCGTCAATGCCCCTGACTATCCGGGCTATGTGAAAGCCATCATCGACGGCGGCGTGAAGGCCGTCGAGACCGCCGGGAACAACCCGGTCCAGGTCCTGCCGATCCTCAAGGAACACGGCATCAAGGTCATCCACAAATGCACCGCCGTCCGCCATGCTCTGAAGGCCCAGTCAATCGGCTGTGATGCGGTCAGCGTTGACGGATTTGAATGCGGCGGCCACCCCGGTGAAGATGACATTCCGAACATGATCCTTCTGCCGCGCGCAGCGGATGAACTCGACATTCCGTTCGTCTCGTCGGGCGGTCAGGCCGACGGGCGCAGCCTCGTTGCCTCGCTCGCCATGGGCGCGGAAGGCATGAACATGGGCACGCGTTTCATCGCGACCAAGGAAGCGCCCGTGCACCAGAACGTGAAGGACGCGATTGTCGCTGCGTCGGAACTCGACACGCGCCTCGTCATGCGCCCGCTCCGGAATACCGAGCGTGTGCTGACGAACGCTGCGGTTGAGCGTCTTCTCGTCAAGGAAAAGGAACTGGGTTCGAAGCTGGAATTCAAGGATATTGCCGAGGAAGTGGCGGGCGTCTATCCGCGCATCATGATGGACGGTGACATGGATGCCGGGGCCTGGAGCTGCGGCATGGTCGCCGGCCTCATCCACGATATCCCGACCTGCAAGGAACTGATCGACCGGATCATGGCCGAGGCCGAAGAGATCATCAATGGTCGTCTGGGTCGCTTCCTGAACGCTTAGGCCCGCATTGCCTGTCGCCTCTCCCTGCAGGGAGGGGCGGTGGCTTTTATTCGCCGTCCTTGATCGGCACGCCGTAGAGTTCGAGCCGGTGATCCACGAGCTTGTAGCCGAGCTTGCGGGCAATCTCGATCTGCAGTTCCTCGATCTCATCTGAATGAAACTCGACCACGCCGCCTGTCTTGATGTCGATCAGGTGGTCATGGTGTTCGTCGGGAACTTCTTCATAGCGCGCACGCCCGTCGCGGAAATCGTGACGTTCGATGATGCCGGCATCCTCGAACAGTTTCACCGTCCGGTAGACGGTCGCAAGTGAAATCGACGCATCCATGGAGTTGGCACGCCGGTGCAGCTCTTCTGCGTCGGGGTGATCATCTGACGTGGACAGGATACGCGCGATCACGCGGCGTGGCTCTGTCATTCGAAGGCCTTTTTCGGCGCAAAGTTTCTCGAGTCTATCCATGGAGATGTTCTGCCTTTAACGCGAGGGGAAGTCCATACATGCCCGTATCAAACCGACAGGTTGCGGGACATCAGGATGGCGGCTGCCGGAATGTCCCGGCCCGTTGTGTAATAGTTGGGCCGGCGACCATCCTCGGCAAAGCCCAGCCTGTCATACAATGCCCGCGCCGGCGCGTTGTCCTCGGCAACGTCCAGGGTGATCCGCGCAATGCCGCGCTCGCCCAGCCGCGACACGAGGCCCTGCATCAATTGCGTCGCGATGCCCGTGCGTTTCAGTTCCGGCGCTGTTGCGATCGTCAGAATGTCGGCTTCACCTGCCGCGATCTGCACCAGCACAAAGCCCACCAGGCCGCCATGCTGTTCGATACCGAGCCCAAGGGACGTGCTTTCGGTCAGAAGGTCGCGAAATGCGGAAGGGCGCCATGGATCGGGAAAGCCCGCCGCATGCAGCATCGCGACCCGACCGGCATCATCCGGACGCAGCACGACCAGCGGCATGGTCAAGGCTTCCCGCCCGGCAAGGTCGCGTCCGGTTCGCGGGCATAGACGGGGGCAGGCGGGTGTGCTGCGGGATCGAACCCTGCGGCTTTCAGTGCAGCGGTAATGGCCGACGGACGCATCGGACGAACGTCAATACCTGCTGTCGCTTCGCCCAGGGCCTCAACCCCGTCGATGAAGACAGGCACGCTAAAGCCTTCCAGCATGGCTTTCAGGTCCGTCAGGTTGACCTCGACAGGCGTTGCAATGCCCTCATCGCGCTCGAGCCCCTGCACCCACCATGTCTGGTCCGGCGGGCGCTTCTGCGCCATCAGCGCGCCCAGCGTATTGCCCGCCATGCCGGCAGGAATGGCCGCTTCGAGACTTGTGACGCCGAGACATTCGGCGCCTGTCACCAGGCTGAGGCCGCGGGCATAGGAGACGCCAATCCGGATACCGGTAAAACTACCCGGTCCGGTAACAACCGCGATCCGGTCGATTGCGTCCAGCGGCACACTGGCCTCAGCCAACAGTCTTTCCACGAAGTCCGGCAGCTGCCTGTCCTGTCCCCGCGCCATCGGGTCGCGTGCATCAGCAAGGATTTCGCCATCGCGCACCACTGCGCCCTCCAGGGCGGCAAAGGCGGTGTTCAGGGCGAGAACCAGCATCGCGTGTATGGCTTCAGAGAATCCGGCAGGCTTCGTCGAAGTCCAGGCGCGGACTGCGGTCGAACAGCTTGGACTTGTCGCCATGGCCGATATTGCAGATGAAATTGGCGCGCCAATGGTTCATCTCGCCGTCCTGGCTTTCGAAAAATTCCCGGTTCACGCCATCCGGATCGAATCCGGACATCGGACCACAATCAAGGCCCAGCGCCCGTGCGGCGATCATCAGATAGGCACCCTGCAGCGAACCGTTGCGAAAGGCCGTCTCGTCGCGATTGGCATTGAACCAGTCCTTCGCACCGGGGGCGTGGGGGAAGAGTTTCGGGATTTTTTCCTGAAAGTGCAGGTCGTAGGCAATGATACAGGTCCAGGGCGCGGTCAGCGTCTTGTCCCGGTTCCCATCCGACATGTGCGGCGCCAGGCGCTTCTTGCCCTCTTCGCTGGTCACCCACACGAAACGGGCGGGCGAACAGTTTGCGCTGGTGGGGCCCATCTTGGCGAGATCGTAGACGGCACGCACCAGAACTTCCGGCACCGATTTATCGGTAAACCCGTTCTGGCTGCGCGCGTCGCGGAAAATCACGTCAAGGGCGTGATCGTTGACCGGGTGGGCCATGGCTGCATGTCCTTCTGCTATTGGCGTCGTCCTATGGTCCTACAGGACCGCTTCGACCGCCGTCACTTCCGGAACGTAGGTCTTGAGCATGTTTTCGATGCCCTGCTTCAGCGTCATTGTCGAGGAGGGGCAGCCAGCACAGGCGCCGCGCATCGACAGATGCACGATTCCGGTGTCGGGCTCGAACCGGTGGAAAATGATGTCGCCGCCATCCTGCGCCACGGCCGGGCGGACGCGCGTTTCGATCAATTCCTTGATTTCCTCGACAATCTCAGCGGCTTCGCCCTCATAGACCGTCCCGTCATCGTCGCTGCCGCCTGCAGCAACGGCGCCATCTTCCACGACCGGCAAACCGGCCATGAAATGGTCCATGATGGCCGCCAGCACCATTGGCTTGACGTGTTTCCAGTCACGGGCCGGGTCCTTGTTGATTGAAACAAAATCACTGCCAAGGAAGACCCGGTCAACTCCGTCCACCTGGAACAGGGCCCGCGCAAGCAGGCTCATGCGGGCGCTGGCGATATCGGGGAAATCAAACGGGCCGAGCTCACCTGCGACCGGCTGGCCGGGCAGGAATTTCACGGTGTCGGGATTTGGCGTCGGTTCGGTCTGGATGAACATGGGCTGTGTGGCCCCTCTCGCATGGCTGATACCCTGCTCAGATGGCCCGAAGGGGCTGTGCGTTCAAGGGGAAAGGCTGATCAGGGTGCGGTTGCAGCCAGGGCAGGGTCCAGTGCAGCCACCGATTCCAGGTCTTCGCCCGGAACAGCCTCCAGTGCATCAGCCAGAGCCAATGATGAACGCTTGGCCTCGGCGAGGAAGAATCCCATGCTGGCAAGGTGATTGGCCATCAGCATGCCGTCACCGGGCTGGTTTGACACGATGAGGGGTTTCATGCGTGCGGCGCGGCCCCAGGCATCCTTGGCCTTGATCATCGCGTCCTGAACCGCAGGTTCCCGGCCGATGCGCGGATCGGACCGTTCTGCCGCCATCAGCATTTCGCGGGCCACATGCGCGCGGGCCTTGGCGCCATAGAAGGCGACAATATCCGTCCGGCTGGCCGGCCACTCGACCACGTCGCGGTTGATCTGGGCTGACAGGTCCGTCAGGTCGGTCTCGGCCCACCCCGCAAACAGGCGGGATTCGGCCTTGACGAATTCCATCCGGTCCGGCTGGACGGCCAGGCCGCGTGCAGCACGGGTATCGAAACGGTTGAGGGCCTCTGCGGCTGATGTCAGGCGCGGGCGCATGTCATCACCGGGCATGCCGTGCAGCAGGCGGGCTGCGGCAGTCAGGTCTGCATCAGGTTCCTCATTTACCGAACTCATGACGGCCATCAGCCGCGTATGCTCTGCCAGTGCGTCGGCCGTGGCCTTCTGCCATGCGGGCATTGCGGTCAGGCGGGCCTGCGGGTGCCAGCTGGCGCGGTCACCGGCCCAGCCGGTACCTTCCAGTTCGCGGGCAATTTTGTTGATGGCAACGCCGGCTTCGGGAGAGGCCCAGTTCTGACTGGCGGCCAGCGCCACGTCACGGTCATCGATCCGGTGGGACGTCACGGTCATCACGGGGTAGGCGAGAACCGCGCCGACGACCACGCCAATTTTCATCATCAGAATGGACCGGCGCCACCAGCGCTGGAAGAACAGCATGATCGGGCTGGGTTCAGCATAGTCGAATGTCACGAGATGATCGGTACCGATCCGGGTCACGACGGGGCCTTCCTCCTGGTAGGCCGCAGGCAAGCGACTATCAAATGCCATCCACTCTACTTTCAAAAGCTCGAACTGTTGCTATTGCGACACTATGCGAGGATTTCGCCGTTATTAACAGTCCCTTAACAGTTAAATCTCCGCAACACGAAATTTCAGTTGCAAGAGCGTTGCCAAGACCCTTGTCGGCCTTTGGTTTTTTTCCTGTGATCTGCACAATTAAATTGCAGCTAGTCGCCCTGGCCAATGATTTCGGCCGTTGTGACCAGCATCTGTTCCTTGCCCTGACCATTGTCGAAGGTCAGGACGATATCGACCGAGTCGCCGATCGCGATGTCAGACGAGACCCCGAAAAACATCAGATGGTTGCCGCCGCGTTCGAGAACCAGGGGTTCCTTTTCGGTTACGGGAAGCGAATCCAGCTTGCGCATCTTCATCATGCCGCCGTCCATGGACATGGTGTGAATCTCCACGCTGTCCGCAAAATCCGCCGTCGCAGCGACCAGCGCTTCGTCAGCACCTCTGACCGTGATCATCATGCCGCCACCCGTCACGTCGCGCCCTTCCGCCGGCTTCACCACATAGGCATCTGATACTTCGATGACACTGACGCCCTCTGGGAGGGGTTGAGTACAGGCCGTCACCATCGTGAGTCCGATCAAACCGGCAACAAGGAGGGGAAATCTCATCTTGCATCCTTTCGGGTTAATTGCATCTGGTGCAAAAACTACGCGTTTCGGATCTTCCCCGATAGGGGCCATGCCGCCGCAGAGCGACCTGTCAGACCTGCCAGAAGCCGATAATGCGGCGCACTTCGTCCATGATTGGCGCGGCGATGGCGCGGGCCTGATCGGCGCCGGACGCCAGCGCCCGGTCGATTTCGGCCGGATCGTCGAGAATCTCGCGGAAGCGTTCGGTAATGGGCGCAAAGTGCGCCACGGTCACATCGGCGAGCGCAGGCTTGAACACGCCAAAGCCCTGTCCGCCATACTGACGCAGGATCGCCTCGACGGGCTCTCCCGACAGTGCACTGTAAATGCCGACCAGGTTTTCGACTTCCGGGCGCCCCTTCAGGCCATCCACCTCGCTCGGCATGTCACCCAGAAGATCGGTCTTGGCCTTTTTGATCTTTTTCGCGATCTCGTCGGCCGTATCGACAAGGTTGATGCGCGACAGGTCTGAGGGATCCGACTTGGACATCTTCTTCGTGCCGTCCTTCAGGCTCATGATACGCGCGCCCGGCCCCTGGATCAGGGGCTCCGGCAGCGGGAAGAAGCCCGGCACGTCATATTCGCGGTTGAAGCGCTCGGCGATGTCGCGGGTCAGTTCAAGGTGCTGCTTCTGGTCATCGCCGACGGGAACATGCGTTGCCTTGTAGGCGAGGATATCGGCTGCCATCAGCACCGGGTAATCGAACAGGCCGACCGAGGCCCGCTCGGCATCCTTGCCGGCCTTGTCTTTGAACTGGGTCATCCGCTCCAGCCAGCCCATGCGCGCCACGCAATTGAATATCCAGGTCAACTCGACATGTGCCAGTACCGAAGACTGGGCAAACATCGCGGATTTGGCGGGATTAATGCCACAGGCCAGATAGGCCGCCGCGATCTGGCGGGTCTGGTCAGCCAGGGCGCCCTTGTCCACGGGCTGCGTGATCGCGTGCAGGTCGACGACGCAATACAGGCACTCGTGGCTGTCCTGCAGGGCGACGAACTTTTTCAGCGCGCCAAGATAGTTGCCAAGATGCAGCTTGCCGGTGGGCTGGACGCCGGAAAAGACGCGCTCGGGGCCGGTATAGGCGGGGGTCGTATCTGTCATGGGCAGGGCCAATAGCGCGTTTGATCAGCGCCGCATAGTGCGGCGGATGTCGCTGATCCGCACCGCCCCGGTCAGAAGGGCCGCGACAGCATATGCAAACCCGCCAGCCAGCACGATCACCGCCGCCGCCAGCGCCTTGCTGTCATACAGGCTCGCTTTCATGGCTTCGAGATTGTCCAGCATCAGCCAGACAAGGACTGACATCGCACTCGTCGCGAGCGCGGCCCGTACCAGGCCGGAGACGAGCCGGGCCCCCGGCCGGTACCAGTCCCGCTGCACCAAAGTCGTCCACAGCAGGATCACGTTCACCCAGGCGGCTACACTGGTTGCGATGGCAAGGCCGATAAAGCCCTGCTGGCCCAGCGATTTCATCCAGAAGAACAGGCCCGCGCCCAGCGCCGTGTTGATGGCGACCGAGACAAGCGCATAGCGCATCGGCGTCTTCGTATCCTCCCGCGCGAAATAGGCGGGTGCCAGAACCTTGATCAGGACAAAGGCCGGCACACCCCAGGCAAAGTGGAACAGCGCGCTGCCTGATTGCAGCGCATCGAACGCGGTAAACTCACCGCGCGCGAAGAAGGCATCTATCAGGAAGACCGGCGCAATCATCAGCGATGCCGCCGCCGGCAGGGTCAGCGCCATGGCCAGACCGATGCCCTCATCCATGGTCGTGCGGCTGGACGCATCATCCATCGCGCGGGCGGCGCGCGACAGGCGCGGCAGGATCGCAACGCCAACCGCCACACCGACGAGGCCCAGCGGCAACTGGTACAGCCGGTCAGCGGCATAGAGCCAACTCTTGGCGCCTACTTCGAAACTCGCCAGCGACTGGCTGACAATGATGTTGATCTGCGTGCCGCTGGCCGCGATCGTACCGGGCAGGGCGAGCAGCATGACCTTCTTCACGGCCGGTGTCAGGCGCGGCAAGCCGATAAGGCTGAGATGCACCTTCTGGCGCCTGACGCCCCACCAGAGCGCTCCCGCCTGCAGCACGCCGGCAATGAAATACGCAATGGATGCGGCCTTGGCCGTAATTACCGGGTCCGGGCTGACAAAGGCGGCCGGGATGAGGCAGAGGTTCAGGATGGTCGGCACACCCGCCGACAGGATGAACCGCTCTGAGGAATTCAGCACGCCTGAGAGCAGCGCGGCCAGCGCCATGAAGGTCAGGTAGGGCATGGTCACGCGCGTCAGGAACACAGCGAGATTATAGTTCTCCGCATCGTCGGCCTGCCCGCCATGGATCAGCAACAGAACCCAGGGCATGAAGATCTGCGCGAGGATCGTCAGGGCAGCTGTCGCCGCAAACAGGACACGCATTGCCTCCTGCGCCACGGCGCGGGCCGCTTCCGGGCCTTCAGCTTCGAGGGTCCGCGCATAGGTCGGCACAAAGGCAGAAGCAAAGGCGCCTTCGGCAAAGATGCGGCGGAAAAGGTTCGGGAATTGCTGTGCCGTGGCCCAGGCATCGCCCACCGGTCCGGCCCCGATCCTGGCGACCAGCAGGATGTCGCGCACCATGCCCAGCACACGGCTGGCCAGCGTCAGGGAAGACTGCACGAGTGTGTTGCGCGCGACGCTCATGCCCGTCCCCTTCGGTGAATTCTCAGAAACTGTCCACGGCGCGGGAGCGTTTCAGCTTCCGGGCCGGGGTTTGCGGTGCCTCAAGTTCTTCGCGCCTGAGCACAGTGACAAGACGCTCCTTCAGTGTATCCCTGCGCGCGCCCTTGCCCAGTTTCTGGCCGCGAGCGTTCTGAACATAGAATGCATCGAACACGCGTTCCCCATAAGACCCGACATGCGCTGAATGGATCGACAGTTTCATATCGGCCAGAACATCGGCGACTTCATGCAGCAGGCCGGGGCGGTCGCGGCCGCCGACATCAATCACCGTATAGTCGGCAGACAGGTCATCGCGGATCTGGACAGAGGGCTGCACAAGGAATGCCGCCTCGCGCCGTCCCGCGCGTGTCTTGACGTCGCCCTTGATGGCCTTGCCTGCCAGGGCATCGCGCATTGCCTGTTCCAGCCGCTCCATGCGCGGCGCATCGCCCGAGGCGAATGCGCCCTTGGCATGGTCCTGCAGCATGAAGATATCAACGATCCGGCCACTCTGGCTGGTGAAGACCTGCGCCGAGACGACATTCGCGCCGAGGCGGGCCAGCGTACCTGCAAGATCTGCGAACAGGCCGGTTCTGTCGGCGCCGGACACGATCACCGCCACAGCGCCGCCATCGGTCAGGTAACGGTGGGCAACTGTATCTTCAGAATCGGTCAGCACCTGCGCCTGCCAGGCAAGGTCTTCAAGGTCGAACCCGGTCCAGTAGGCAGTCTCCATTTCCAGCATGATGGCCGGCACGCTGCCGATCTGATCCACCAGCGCCTCGCGGCGGCGTTCAGCCCGCGCTTCCAGTTCGGCCAGCACGCCGGCCTCATCTGTGCGGCCGCCGCGCAGGGCGGCTGCGGTATTGTTGTAGAGATCGGACAGCAACTGGCCTTTCCAGGCGTTCCAGACGGCGGGGCCAACGGCCTTGATATCCGCAACGGTGAGAATGTAGAGCAGGCGCAACCGCTCCAGCGAGCCCACAAGGTCGGCAAATTTTGCGACGGTTCGCGGGTCCGAGATGTCGCGCTTCTGCGCGGTCTCGCTCATTTCCAGATGGTGTCCGACCAGCCAGGCCACCAGTTCGGTTTCCGCCTGCGGCAGGCCCAGCCGTTCGCAGGCGCGCGCCGAGGTCTTCGTGCCCTCGATCTGCTGGTCGCCCTTGCCCTTGCCTGTGTCATGCAACAGCATCGCCAGATACAGGGCCCGGCGGTTTTCAAGCAGCGGGAACAGTTCCGAGACGAGCGCAACCCTGTCTCCGCGGCCATGCTCCATGTCGGAAATATGAGCGACGGCGCGGATTGTGTGCTCGTCCACCGTGTAGTGATGATACATGTTGAACTGGGTCTGCGCCACGATGCCGCCGAATTCCGGTATCAGGCGTCCCAGGAGGCCGGACTCGTTCATCCAGCGCAGAACCTGGCCCGGCCTGTCGCCGCCCATGATGGCTTCCAGTACCAGCCGCCTTGCCTCAGGCAATTCGCGCACGGGCTCATTGATGCCGCGCAGGTTGCGGGTCAGGGCTGTCAGCGCGTCCGGGTGGATGTCCTTGCCTTCCCGGCGGGCAATCGTGAACAGGCGTAGCATGTTGAGTGGATCGTCCGCCATCACGTCTTCGCCGATCACGTTGATGCGTCCATTATCCAGCGTGAAGCCCATTTCCGGCAGGGCCTGCGGGGCGCGCACCGGCAGGAAGCGGCGCAGGCCTTCCGGCTTCTTCTTGTGATCAGCTTCCAGCTTGGCCGCCAGGATACGTGTCAGCCCGCCGACATCCTTGGCGATCAGGAAATAGCGTTTCATGAAACGCTCCACACCCTGCTGCTCGCCGCGATCGCGATAGCCCATGCGCGAGGCGATTTCAGGCTGCAGGTCAAACCCGAGTCGCTCTTCCGGCCGCCCGGTCACGAAATGCAGGTGGCAGCGAACGGTCCACAGGAATTTCGCGGCCCGGATAAAGACGGCATATTCATGCGGCGTGAACGGACCATTGCGCATGACGTCTTCCAGCGTCGTGCCGCCATACATGTGCTTGGTTATCCAGTAGAGCGTCTGCAGGTCGCGCAGCCCGCCCTTGCCCTCCTTCAGGTTCGGTTCGACCACATAACGCGCATCGCCGTGGCGATTGTGCCGCGCGTCGCGTTCGGCCAGCTTGTCGGCGATGAACTGGGCATCCTTGCCCTTCACCGCATCGCGCTGGAACAGCTCGAACATGTCATTGGCAAGCGCCTCGTCGCCGCAGATGAACCGTGCGTCCAGCATGGATGTCTTGATGGTGACATCCTCGGCCGCCAGCTTCACGCAATCGTTCGGCGTGCGGAAGGCGTGGCCCACTTTCAGGCCCATGTCCCACATCGCGTAGAGCATGTATTCGATCACGCTTTCGGTGTGCGGGCTGACCTTGTAGGCGCGCAGGAACAGAAGGTCGGTATCGGATGACGGCGCCATCACGCCGCGCCCATAGCCGCCGGTCGCGACCAGCGCGATCCGCTCTGCCTCGGTGGGGTTGCGCGCCCGGATGACATGGGTGGTCGTATAATCGTACAGCGCATGAATGACTTCATCCTGCACGGCGCAGAGCAGGCGTGCCGTATCCAGTCCGTCTGCGCCCTGCTGCAGGCGCTCCTGCGCGATCATGCGCCCGCGAAACAGCGCCGCGTGCAAATGGTCAATCGCAATCTTTCGTGCCGTCTGAGGGTTTCCCAGATTGTTCTGGGCCGCCGCCGTCAGTTTCACCCGCAGGGCGCGGCCATCGATAATGTTTGAAATGCGCCACCGTCCCGGCCGCCGCCTGGACGGGCTGCGAGTCTCGACAAGACTGGGGGCTTTCGGGGCGGGGGTCGACGTATCGGTCATTCCATTCCTATAGCAGGTCGGCGCCTGCCGACTATCACCGCATTTCAGGCAACACAGGCAGGCTGCGCGACTGTTTGACGACACCATAGGCAAAACTGGTTTCTATTGAGGCAATTCCCGGAATTTTCTGGATCGTCTGGCGTACCAGCCTTTCATAATCGTCGAGGCTGCGGGCGACGACACGCAGCTGGTAGTCCTCGCTGCCGGTCATCAGGTAGCAATCGATAATCGCATCGGTGTGCGCAATGCGTTCCTCGAAGCGCCGGACGGTCTCGTCGGAATGGTTGGTCAGGCGAATGCGCACGAAGCCCGTAATGGGAAAGCCGCAGGCTTTTTCATCCACCAGCGCCGTATAGCCCGTGATCAGACCGGCCGCTTCGAGATTGCGCACCCGGCGCAGGCAGGGTGAAGGCGACAGGCCAATCATGGTCGACAATTCCTGGTTGGTCAGGCGGCCATCGCGCTGCAGCGCGCTCAGTATCTTGGCATCTGTTGAATCCATTTCTTACTTTATTGGCAGAATATGTCAATTTGCAACTGAAAATCAGCAGAATGAGGCGAAAATCGCCTGTTGGAGTGTGCTATACTCGTGCAAACACCGGAGACACGCTAATGGCCTATGACACATCGCGGCCGCTCGGCTTTGCCACCCGCGCCATCCATCACGGTTACCATCCCGAGGACAATCAGAACGCGCTGACCCCGCCGCTGCACCTCACCTCCACTTTCGCGTTCCAGACTGCGGAGCAGGGCGGCGCCCTGTTCGCCGGCGAGGCCGAGGGCCACATCTATTCGCGCATATCCAATCCCACGGTCGCCCTGCTCGAATCGCGCATCGCAGAGCTGGAAGGCGCCGAGGCGGGGCTCTGCACCGCCTCCGGCATGGGCGCGATCTCGGCCACGATGTGGACGCTGGTCAAACCCGGCGACGAGATCATCACCGACAAGACGCTGTATGGCTGCACATTTGCCTTCATGCGCGATGGCCTGTCCCGCTTCGGCATCAGGATCACCCATGTCGACCTGCGCGACCCGGAAAACCTCCGCGCCGCGATCAGCGACCAGACCCGCATCGTATATTTCGAAACCCCCGCCAACCCGAACATGCGCCTCGTCGACATCCGCGCCGTCTCAGACATCGCCCGTGAACACGGCGCGCTGGTTGTCGTCGACAATACCTACGCCTCGCCCATGCTGACGCGCCCCATCAGCCTCGGAGCCGACTTCGTGCTCCACTCGGCCACCAAATATCTCGGCGGACACGGTGATCTGGTCGCGGGAGCGGTCTGCGGCCGGGCTGAAGCGATCCACGACATCCGCATGGTCGGCGTCAAGGACATGACCGGTTCGGTCATGGCACCGTTCAATGCCATGCTGGTAATGCGCGGCCTGAAAACCCTGCAGCTGCGCATGCAGCGCCACAGCGAGAGCGGAATGAAAGTGGCCGAATGGCTTGCGGCCCAGCCGGGCGTCTCCGCCGTTCATTATCCGGGCCTTGCCAGCCATCCGCAGCACGCACTCGCCAGGCGCCAGATGGACGGGTTCGGCGGCATGATCGCCTTCGAGCTTGAAGGCGGCTACGAGGCCGGCATCGCCATGATGAACCGACTCTCCCTCATCCGCCGCGCCGTCAGCCTTGGCGATGCCGAAACCCTTGTCCAGCATCCGGCCAGCATGACCCATTCCACCTACTCGCCGGAAGAACGCGCAGCCCATGGCATCTCGGACGGCCTCGTGCGCCTGTCAGTGGGACTGGAAGATGTAGCCGACCTGCTGGAGGACCTGGCCAATGCGCTGGGCGCAAATGAACGCTAACCCACCACCACATGCTCGTCCCCGAACCATAGCGGCGAGTTTGCAAGGTCGATGAACGTCTTCTCGTCTTCCAGCAATTTGCGGCCCGCTGCGGCGGCGGCTTCGCTCGTGTTCGCCGCCATGGCCTCTTCGCTTTCGAACCATAGCTCGGCCACGCCGTCATAGGCGTCCGGGCCGCCGCGTGAGCCCTGCATCGCCCCGTTCAGGGCCTCGTGCCCGGTATGCACCTGCACATAGCGCAATATGCCCAGCGTCTCTGCGTGCCTGGCCACCAGTGGGGCGTGCGTCTCGCGCCAGTATGTCTGGAATTCCTCCCGGCTGAGATGGGGCAGGCGGCGAAGGCAGAAGCTGAGCTTGATCATGGCCGGAGCCTATTCGGGCAGGCCGGCTGTGTCGACCGGAATCCATCCGCCTGCCGCAACGACAGGTCTGGCAGGCGGGCGCCGGCTGCCTCACAAAGCCTCCGGAATATGAAACAGTAAATTGTTGGAGGGTTACCGGTGGAATTCAAGGACGTGGTCATGGGTCGCCGCAGCATACGCGGCTACCAGAAGAAACCCGTGCCAGAGGCGCTGATCCGTGAAGTGCTGGAAATGGCCATCCGTGCGCCGACTTCGCTGAATACCCAGCCCTGGAATTTCTACGTCGTGACCGGTGAGGTGCTTGACCGCATCCGGAAGGGCAATGTCGAACGCAACCTTGCGGGCGTTCCCGACAGCCGGGAGTTCCGCATGGGCCCCGGCTATGAAGGCGTCCACCGCGAGCGCCAGATCGGCATCGCGATCCAGCTTTTCGAGGCGATGGGGATCGAGCGCCACGACAAGGAAAAGCGCACGGACTGGGTGCTGCGCGGCTTCCGCCAGTTCGACGCGCCGGTCTCGATCGTGGTCACCTATGACAAGTCGATCCAGGGCAGTGACATTGCGCCATTCGATTGCGGCGGTGTCGTCAATTGCCTCGTCAACTCGGCCTGGTCGAAGGGACTCGGCTGCGTCATCAACAGCCAGGGCATCATGCAAAGCCCCGTCGTGCGTGAACATGCCGGCATCCCCGATGACCAGGTGATCCAGACCTGCGTTGCCATTGGCTGGCCCGATGACAGCTTCCCCGCCAATGCCGTCGTCTCGACCCGCAAGTCGGTCGACGAGGCGGCCACCTTTGTCGGCTTCGACGACTGATCGGGTTTTCGTCCTCAATGTGCCGCGGGTGACCAGCCGGTTCAGTGATGGTAAGCTGGTGCAAACACGGGAGCCTCTCATGCCGAAGACACTGGAACTCAACCGCCGTCACCTGATGATGGGCGCCGGCCTGGCCGCGACCGCGTTCGCCGCCTCGGGCGCGCAGGCCTACGCCGAAACAGGTTCAACCGCACCGGACCTGTCCGGCAAGTCGGTCCTCATCACCGGGTGTTCGTCAGGCTTTGGCCGTCTCGGCGCGGAGCATTATGCGCGGCTTGGGGCAAAAGTGTTTGCAACCATGCGCAATCTTCCACGTCCGGAGGCGGACGAATTGACGGCTCTCGCGGCAAGCGATGGTCTCGACATCACCGTGATCGAGATTGACGTCACCTCGGACGCGCAGGTTGAGGCCGGTGTTGCCGAAGCGCTGGCGGAGGCGGGCGGGTCGATCGATGTCCTGATCAACAATGCCGGCATCGCCTTTGCCGGCCCGATCGAAGTCCAGGACATGGACGCCACGCAGCTGATCTTCGACACCAATGTCTTCGGCCCGCAACGAATGATCCGTGCATTGCTGCCCGCCATGCGCGCCGCTGGCAGCGGACAGGTCTTCAATGTCACATCCCAGTTGGGCCGCGTCATCGTTCCGGGCTATGCGCATTACTCGCCGACCAAGTTCGCGCTCGAGGCGCTCAGCGAGCAACTTGCCTATGAGACGGTGACGCAGGGCATTGAGGTGACGATCATCCAGCCCGGCGGCTACCCGACCGAGATATGGGAAAACCAGGTCGCCCTGTCGGCCACGCTAAAGGCGCGGCTTCCGGATGAATTGCTGGCAGCGTATCCACAGATGACGGCGGCCATGGGCGCCGATAATGGCGGTGGTGGCGGCAGCACCGATCCGATGGACATTCCGCGCAATATTGCCGAGATCATAGCGATGCCTGCGGGCACGCGCCCCCTGCGCCGTGCGGTGCACCCGGTGTCGCGCCCTCAGGAACCCATCAACGAGGTCTCGGCCCGCCAGCAACTCGCCATGCTCGGCAACTCGCCTTACGGCCCGATGATCAAGGCCGTGCTCGACTAGCACGCCGCCCCGTCAGCCGACGCGCCGGCCTTCTGCATCGATCAGGAGCGCCCCGTCTTCCTTGTGCAAGGGGCCGGGCGGCAACCTGTCCAGCAGGTCAAGCACCGCCTCGCTGGGGCGGCACAGGCGGACCCCCTTGGGTGAACAGACAATCGGCCGGTTGACCAGCACGGGTGCCTCCAGCATCGCGTTGAGGATCGTATCGTCATCGACGCCCGGCGCGAGCAGGCCAAGCTCGGCGGCCGGTGACTTGGTTTCGCGCAAGGCCGCGCGCGGCGTCAGCCCGGCAGCGGCGAACAGGCCCAGCAGTTGCGGACGGGTCCAGCCGGCTTTCAGATATTCGATGACGACCGGTTCTGCGCCGCTCGCCTTGATAATCGCCAGAACATTGCGCGATGTGCCGCAATCGGGGTTGTGATGGATCACGATCATGGACGGTCTGCCTCTTCAATATGTGATCTCGGGAATTCGGGAACGTGCCCCGGTCCGCTAGCAACAGCCAGGTGCTGCTGGGCGCGGCTCTGGCTGCGGCACCGGCGCTAACGCCATCCCGCTCGGCGTTGAGGCGAGCCGACCGTCTGCGGCCTCTGGCCCGCCACCATACACAGCGCTGTCACCGGTCGTATGGAAGACTTCCCATGCCACGCCGGACGGGTCCTGCACCCAGCTCTTTTCCGATTTCGCGTAGCAGCAGTTTGTTGCGCCTTCTTCAAGCACGGATGCATCCGCGTCCCGCAGCCGCTCATAGACTTCGGCGAGTTCGTCGCCTGTTTCCACCTGTATGCCGAGGTGTTCCACACCGGCCGTCGCCCCGCGCTGACTGATCGCCAGATTGACGCGCGGATCGTCGAGCATCCATTTGGCATAGTCACCTTTCAGCACCGTCGGCTCGGCCGAGAACAGGGTTGAATAGAAGTCGATCGAACGGGTCAGGTCGTCGACGGCGATGTGAACATGCAGGCGTTTCATGGTTTATCCTCTGTTTTGAATGTCGCAGCAGGCCGAACCGGCCAATTCCAGCACCGGCGCCCGCACATCTGCCCGGCCTTCGCAGCAATCTTCCATGAGGAAGACAATCAGGCCACTGATCGAGCCGAAACTGGCAGTATAGATGATCGACCGGCCGTGCCGCTGCCCCGTGACCAGCCCGGACTGGGACAGGATGTTCAGCTGCGCCGACAGCGTATTCGGCGGCACGTTGAGCGCGGCAGCAATGTCACCGGCCGGCAGGCCGTCATGCCCGGCTTTCACGAGCAGGCGGAACACGGCCAGGCGGCTTTCCTGGGCGAGTGCGGAGAGTTGGGCGAGAGCGGTTCTGGTTTCCATATTTCCAATATTCTGGAAATAATGAAGTATGTCAACCGGAATCTGCGCCATGCCGCAGGGAACCTTATTGCGCCTGACCGCATCACCTGCTTGATGTCAGCCATGCAGACACTTCTTCCTCTGGCATCCGACATCGGGATGCGGCTCAAGGCCCGGCGGGAAACCGTTGCGGTCTCTGAATCCTCGTCCGGCGGCCTGATCTCCGCTGCGCTCCTGTCCGTGGCCGGGGCCTCAGCCTATTACCGCGGCGGCGGTGTGATCTACACACCCCAGGCCTTTCGCGGCCTGATGGGGCTCGGCCGGGCTGACATGCCGGAGGGCATGCGCTCGTCCACCGAACCCTATGCGCGCATGATGGCCCGCACGATCCGAGGCAAGCTCGATGCCGACTGGGGCCTCTGCGAAACCGGCGCCTCCGGCCCGTCCGGCAATGGCTATGGCGATGCTGCCGGGCACACCTGTGTCGCCCTGTCAGGCGCGCAGATCGAGATCTCCCGCACGCTCGAAACCGGCCTGCCGGACCGCGAGGCCAATATGCGCCTCTTCGCGCTGGAAGCGCTGACCCTGCTGCATGACGCCCTGCTCTGAGCCTGCCCCCAGCAAAGGACTGCCACTGATGAATAATGAAGATCAGGTCGAATACTGGAACGGACCGGCCGGACAGAAATGGGTGGACCAGTCGGACCGGCTGGACGCCATGCTCGCACCCTTCGCCGATACGGTCATTGCCCATGCAGGCCTGCAACCGGATGAGTTTGTCATGGATATCGGCTGCGGCGCCGGGGCGCTCACCCTGCGTGCGGCGGCCGAAGCCGGCCCGCAGCAGGGCGCGCTTGGCGTCGATGTGTCTGCGCCCCTGATCTCACTCGCCCGCGAGCGTGCTTTAGCGGCCGGTGCGCCTGCCCGGTTCGAACTCGCCGACGCCAGCACATATATGGCCAGCCCGGCTGCCGATTGCGTTATTTCGCGCTTCGGCGTCATGTTCTTCGACGATCCGGCGGCTGCCTTCGCAAATATCCGCCAGTCGGTCCGGCAGGGCGGCAGGCTGGCATTCGTCTGCTGGCAGGCGCTCACCGTCAATGACTGGGCCCTGGCGCCGCTGCAGGCCGCCATGCCCTTCCTCAAGGAAGCACCTGCGCCAGCAGACCCGACCGCGCCCGGCCCGTTTGCCTTTCAGGACAAGGACCGGGTCGCCCGCATCCTGTCAGACGCAGGCTGGGACAATGTCATGATTGATCCGGTGGAAACGGCCATCGTCCTGCCGGGCGATGATGCCATGTCGACGGCCGGTTTCATGATGCAGCTGGGCCCGCTCTCGCGCCTGCTGGAAACGCAAGGCATCGATGAGGCGCAAGTCCGCGACGCGCTCATCCAGCGGCTGCAGCAGCACAAGGCGGCAGACGGCCGCGTCACCATGAAATCCGCCTGCTGGCGCGTGACCGCCGATAACGCCTGATCTGTATGCGGCGCAAGGGAAGACACGCGATCCGCAAAAGCCAGCGTGCGGGTTACTCCGAGGCAGTCGTTCGCCACGAAATCGCAGGTCACCGTTCTCGGTGATGTCCGGCCGGTCTCGGCGCGGCTGGCGGCGGCTCTGGTCCCCAGGGTCCGTGTCCCCGGCGCACGCCGGGGCCTCTCTCAATCCTGTCCGGGCTTGCCCCCACTCCAGACCCTGGCCAGCGCCGGAACCAAGGCTGCGTTTGAACAGGGCCGAGTCCGGAAACCTGACCGCAAACCCGATCCCGAAAACCTAAATAACCATCACCTCCAAGCGCCTTCACAGGCGCCGCACGCGCAGCGTCAGTCGTAATCCACTTTCTCCAGGAACAATCCGTCCGGCGGTGAGACCGGGCCGCAGGTCGTGCGGTCGGCGGCGGCGAGGATGTCCAGCAGCCAGGCCGCATCGCGCTTGCCGCGCCCCACTTCCACCAGTGACCCCACCATCGAGCGCACCTGCCTGTGCAGGAAGCTCTGCGCCGACAGTGTGCATTCGATCCGGTCGCCATAGCGTGCGATGTCAAACCTATCGAGCGTCTTGACCGGGCTGCGCGCCTGGCATTCCACATCGCGAAACGTTGTGAAGTCATGCGTGCCGAGCAGGCCCTGCGCGGCATCGTGCATTTTCCGAGCATCGAGCTTCGGTGAAATGCGCCAGGCGAGGCCGCGCTCCACCGTCAGGTCCGCGCGGCGGTTGATGATGACAAAGCGATAGTGGCGCGCCTTCGCGCTGAACCGGGCATGGAAATCCTCGCCCACCTTCTCCGCCTTCAGCACGGCAATCGGGTGGGGCCTCAGGTGCGCGTTCAATGCGTCGGCCACCTTGCCCGGCCGGTCGACCGCAAAGTCGCAATGCGCCACCTGGCCCATCGCATGGACGCCGCTGTCCGTGCGCCCGGCGCCATAGATCTCCACGGGGCCTCCATCCAGCGCCGCAGCGGCCTCTTCCAGCGCGCCCTGCACGGTCGGTTTGCCGGGCAGCCGCATCCAGCCCTGATAGGCCCCGCCATGATATTCGATGAGGAGTTTGTAGCGGGCCAATGCTTCAGGCCCCGAACGCGGCGGGATAGGTCAGCGCCCCTGCTTCGGGCGCCGCCGCGTCCAGCCGCATCGCCATGAAGGCCGGCCCGGACCATTCGCACGTGAAGGGTGCCGCGGCCTCGGCGGAGTATCCGAAGCGCGGGTAATAGGAGGGATGGCCCAGCACGAAGAACAGGTTCTCTCCGCGCCCCTCCAGCGCCAGCATTCCCATGCGGATCAGGCCGCCGCCAATTCCCCTTTGCTGAACGCTGGGGTGCACAGACATGGGCCCGAGCCCGACAGCGAGCGGTTCACCATCGACCTGTATGCGGAAGAACTGCGCGTGACCGACAATGCGCACCTCATCGTTCGCCACCAGCGAGAGAAGGCTGTCGCCTGACTTTGCCAGCGCCGTCACGATCCGGCTTTCATCCCTGCCGCCAAAGGCAAGATCATTCAGGGCAAGGATCTGTTCCATGTCCTCGTCGCGCGCAGGGCGGGTCCAGTAATTCATGAGGTCAGCCGCGTGCCGGGCGCAATAGGTGTGCCATTGACAAAGACGCTTGAGCTCATCGGCCCCTTGCCGGGGCGCTGCAGCACCGTGATCCGCACCGCACCGCCATCCCCGCACGCCACCAGCAGCCGGTCGTCCAGCACGGTTCCGGGTGCGGCCCCGCCGCTTGCGCCACTGGCTTCGCTCATCAGCAGTTTGAGCCGCACCGGCGTCTCTTCACCTTCGGGCGTCCAGTGGCAGAAGGCGCCGGGGAAGGGCGACAGGCCCCTTATCTGGCAATCGACTTCGCCAGCAGGTTTCGTCCAGTCGACCGGCTGGTCCTCTGCACTGATCTTGTGGGCATAGGTGACGCCCGCTTCAGGCTGGGCTTGCGGGGTGATGGATCCGTCCGCCCATCTTGCCAGCGCGACCGGTGCAAGCTCTGCGGCAAGTTCCGCCAGCCGGTCGTGCAATGTGCCTGCCGTCGTCGCAGGCGTGATCGGCGTGCGGGCCGACATCAGCACCGGCCCGGTATCGAGCCCTGCATCCATCAGCATCGCGTCCACGCCGGTCTCTTGGTCGCCCGCCATGATCGCGCGCTGGATCGGCGCCGCCCCCCGCCAGCGCGGCAGGATCGAGGCATGCATGTTGAGACAGCCAAGGCGCGGGGCATCGAGAATGGCCTGCGGCAGGATCAGCCCATAGGCCACCACCACGGCCGCATCGAGGCTCAGCGCCGCGAAGGCGTCCTGCTCTTCTGCCTTCTTCAGGGATTTCGGTGTGCGCACGTCAAGCCCGTGTGCTTCGGCCCAGGCATGCACCGGCGTCGGCGTCAGTTTCTTGCCGCGGCCGGAGGGGCGCGGTGGCTGCGAATAGGCGCACGCAATCTCGTGACCCGCCGCCACCAGCGCGGCGAGCACGTGCACGGCAATCTGCGGGCTGCCCATGAAGGCGATGCGCAAGCGGTCTGTCATGAAAGGGGCTCTAGCCTGATGCTGGCGCGGAATAAAGGTAAAGGATCGCTCGCCAGCCTAAAGCAGGACGCGGCCGACGATGCCGCCCACGCCATGATACCCCAGCCAGATTGCCAGTGCGCCTGCCGGCAGGATGGCGACAAGCCATCGCAACCAGGCCTTCCGGAACATCAGGCGGCGTCTTCGCGCAGGCTGCGCAGCCTGGCCTTTTTCACCTTGTCGACCGCACGCTGGCGTTTCAGGCGCGAGAGGTAATCGATGAACAGGGTGCCTTCCAGATGGTCCATCTCGTGCTGGATACAGACCGCATAGAGCTCCTCGGCCCATTCCTCGACCGTGTTGCCATTGTAATCCATGTAACGGATCCGGCAGCGTACGGGCCGTTCGACCTGGTCGAAAATGTCCGGCACTGACAGGCAGCCCTCTTCATAGGGCAGCGTTTCCTCAACCGTTTCGAGGATTTCCGGGTTCACGAAATAGCGCGGCTGAGGCTCCTCGTCCTCGCGGGCAAGGTCCATCACGATGACGCGCAACGGCACGCCAACCTGTATTGCGGCCAGGCCAATGCCCGGCGCATCATACATGGTTTCCAGCATGTCATCCATCAGCGCGCGGACCTCGTCGGTGACGCCGCCTTCAACAGGTTTCGACACCTCCTTGAGGCGTGGATCGGGTACAGTAAGGATCTCGCGAATGGCCATTCGTGTCAGATATGAAGGGAAGCGCTTTAGGTCAACTGTTACGGATCATTCTGCGGCAAGCGCCTTCTTCTTGCCATCGAAGTCCAGCTCGCCGCTCGGCTCCGGCGTATTGGCCCGGTTTTCGATCTGTTTCGGCTCCGGCAACGCCTTGTTCGGCGGGGCGATTTCCATGTCCTCGAATTTGCGCAATGTCGGCAAGACGCGCTTGTCGAACGATCCCAGGGCCGAATTGAAGTGGTCTACAGAGCCATTCAGGGTCTTCCCGAGCTTCTCGATATGGCCGAGCATGACGCCCATCCGGCCATACAATTCAGCGCCAAGTTCGGCCGCCGCCATGGCATTCTCGTTCTGGTGATGCTGGCGCCAGAGGTGCGCCACCGTCCGGGCCAGTGCGATCAGCGTGGTCGGCGTCGTGACAATGACCTGACGGGACATGGCTTTTTCGATCAGGTCCGGTGAGTGTTCCAGCGCAGCGGCGAAGAAATTCTCCCCCGGTATGAACATGGCAATATAATCGAACCGGTTGCCGAG
>TARA_R110000850_G_scaffold52732_4_pt1 | contig 39444 bp, 32 predicted proteins | sample TARA_R110000850 | Tara Oceans TARA_R110000850 (sample SAMEA4397586) | marine metagenome | biome: Polar Biome; feature: [SRF] surface water layer (ENVO:00010504); material: water (ENVO:00002006), including particulate matter (ENVO:01000060) such as... | depth 5 m
GTCGGCGCTATCAAGGAGCATGAGGCCGGCGCCAAGGTCGACGATATCTGCCGCAAGCTGAGCATATCCAGTGGCACGTTCTCCACCTGACGGAGCAAATACGCCGGTTTGGAAGTGAACGAAGCGAAACGGCTGCGCGAGCGGGAATCGGAGAACAACAAGCTCAAAAAGATTTTGGCAGACAAGCTGCTTGAAGTTGAGGCGATGAAGGACGTGCTCTCAAAAAAGCGGTAACGCCTGCAGGCCGCAAGGTAGTCGCCCGGCACCTTGTTGAGCAGCGCCGAATCAATGAGCGGAGCGCCTGCCAGCTTGTAGGATTTTCCCGTAGCGCGTTTCGGTATCAGGCCAGGGACGATCATGCCTTGAGAGCGAGGCTCAGAGAGTTTGCTGCGCAGCAGTCAGCATATGGCTATCTGTTTCTGCACAGCATGCTGAAGACCGAGGGCTTGGTGATCAACCGCAAGCGAACGTACCGGATATACTGAGGAAAAACTGCAGGTACGCACCAAGCGACGTAAGAAGCTGCAGCGTCCTCGGCAACCACTTGAAGTCTCTAGAGCCGTCAACGAGCGTTGGTCTATGGATTTTGTCTCTGATCAGTTGGCTAAAGGCCGCCGCTTCCGCGTGTTGAACGTGGTGGATGATTTCTTCCGCGAAATAGTTGGACAGCTGGTAGCCGTATCAATCAGTGGGCGCCAAGTGGCGCGGTTCCTGTCGCAGCTTTGCGAACACAAAGGCCAGCCGCGGAAAATCATCTGTGATAACGGCACAGAATTCACCAGTAAGGCGATGTTTTTTTTGGAGCAAAGAAACCGGCGTGACTCTGGGCTTCATTCAGACCGGCAAACCTACCCCGAACGCCTTCGTGGAGAGCTTGAGTGGGAAATTCCGGAATGAATCCCTGAATGGATCCTGGTTCAGAACGATGGATGAGCCGCGAGTGGAAATCGACTCATGGAGGGAACATCACAACCATGGTCGACAGCACAGCTCACTGAACTACTTGTCGCCAGTTGAGTACGCTCGAAGGGCGGCGTAACGTAAGGAATCTCATCGAATCATTGGGGCTAGTTCAGGGAAAGGTCACCCCACTGAGTAATTACTCATAACGCACGCGATGTTGGCTAGAAAACGTCGGCCCATGATCGGTCAAGCCTACCATTGCAGGGCTGTGGCTCGGTGCATTGAGCGCCGTATGAAGGACTTTCGGCGATCATTGGCTTACTCTGGAATTCGGAGCAGCTGCTTAGTAGCGTAAACATACAAATGAACAAAACTCGTCGAGTTTTCATGCTTATGCCCTCTTTTTATTTTTTTTGTTGGGCCTTCTAAAGAGGCCTATTTATATCAGGATAATTCTAAATCATCTTTATTCAAGCCTGATTGCGTCAGGCTTGAGGGTAAACAGATGGGCGGTATCTAAGCTTGTCCTGTGCCCTTGGTTAGCGGTCGTTACTGATCGTCCGTGGGATTTGGTCCCGGCCTGGTGCGGAGAGGATTTTTGCCTCTCCGCTGCACTACGAAATCGTTTTTTGAGACCAGCTAATCTTCGCATAGACTTTTGCATGGGGCCCGTTGACCTGGGCTTCCCAGGCTTTGGTAGCCTCGGCGAAGTCATATTCAGCATAATCAACGGTGATATCTTCTTTGACTGAGAGGTCAAGCAGGCGCTCCCAGATTTCACGCCTATCTGCTGGTGAGCGCTGGCCAGTGCCGACACAAGATAACGTTCTAAAAAGAAGGTCAGCGATGTCGAGGTTAAGCTGACGTCCAGCGCCGGTACCAATGGTGACGATGCGCGCGCCCCATCGTGTCGCTTTTAACGCATTCAGCATGGGTTGGCCGCAGACCAGGTCAAGCACTACGTCATAACCTTCGCCAGCTTCGGCCTTGAGGGCGTCTACATCAGTTTCGTCACCTTTTAGGGTAACTGTCGCGTCAGCAATGCCCCGTTCTTTTAGCCGGCCCAGCGCAGCTTCACTTCGGCCAGCTGCAACAACTTTGCCTGCTCCCATGATTCGGGCTAATTGCAGCGCTATCTGACCCAAAGTGCCTGTACCGCCGAGAATCAAAACTGTCTCGCCAGGCTGTATGCCTGCCGTTTCCAATGGAATCAAAGCACCTGTAGCAGCGATACCCATCGTAATTGCCGTGCGATCATCAATATGATCGGGTACCTCCCAAACCTCCTCGTTCGGTACCAGGGTCCGCTCGGCCCATGCACCAAAAGGCAAGACCGAGCGTTCACCAAAATATACTCGCTTACCTTCTGCTGTACGTCCCACGCCTTCACCGCGAATCACACAAGGATAGGCTACGCCTAGGCGATAGGCGCCCAGTACATCCCAGCCGCCCAGCCCCGCAGTATCAACATCGATTAGTACCGCGCCATCTTGTGGCTCAGGTTCCTTGAACTCTTGAATCACTGGCGGGGCGCCGCGCTCGGTAATGACAGCTGCTTTCATCGTGGTCTCCTATTGCCGTGATTTTTGCCAGGGCGTAGTCCTGTCACGGGCAAGGTTTTATTGAGTACTGTAGAGAAATATCATTCTGTAGTAAGATTGTGATTCTGTCAAAAGAATAAAAATCTGGCTGGTGACGGTTTCTTGATCAGTCTTCACAGGCGACAATCCTTGGAAAGCGGGTCCAAAATGAGTTGGTTTTACAGCGGTAAAGTGAAATTCAAGGTTTACAAAGGGCCGGCAGCAGGATGGGGCGCCCTAGCCAACGTTACCAAAGCTTGGCTCGATAGCCAGCAGCCAATAAAAAATATTAAGGCGCTGCTACGAACCAATCAGAACGGCGGATTTGATTGCCCTGGATGTGCGTGGGGGGACTCATCTGAAGCAGGAGTGATTAAATTCTGCGAAAATGGCGCCAAGGCGGTTAACTGGGAAGCAACGAATCGCAAAGTAGATGCTAATTTTTTTGCAAGGCACAGCCTCACACAGCTACGTGAGCAAAGTGACTACTGGTTGGAATATCAGGGTCGGCTGACTGAGCCGATGTGCTACGACCGTGCAAGAGACAAGTATTTACCTATCAGTTGGGATGCCGCGTTTGCGTTGATTGCCAAGCACCTGAGAAAGCTCAAATCTGCCGATGAGGCTGAGTTTTACACCTCAGGGCGCGCCAGTAATGAAGCGGCTTTTCTCTACCAGTTATTTGTTCGCGCTTACGGGACTAACAATTTTCCGGACTGTTCGAACATGTGTCACGAAGCTAGCGGCGTAGCACTGAATGCCAGCCTGGGGACAGGCAAGGGTACAGTCACTCTCGACGACTTCCATCTAGCCGATGCGATATTCGTTCTTGGCCAGAATCCCGGTACTAACCATCCAAGAATGCTTGAGCCGCTGCGGGACGCGGTCCAAAGAGGTGCCGAAGTTGTCTGTTTCAATCCTCTGAAAGAGCGAGGCCTTGACCGTTTTCAACATCCCCAGAAGATAAAGGAAATGGTCACTAACCGATCAAAGCCGACCCACACAGCCTATTTCCGGCCCGCGCTTGGTGGCGATATGGCTGTGCTGCGGGGCATGGCGAAGCACCTGCTGGAATGGGAGAGAGAGGCGCAGCGCAACGGGACTGCTAGTGTGCTTGATAACGATTTCATACTGGGTGAGACGGATGGTTTTGCTGCGTACCTCGAGGTTCTGGATGCTACTTCGTGGAGTCATATAGTTGAACAGTCCGGGCTCACTTTAGTCCAGATTGAGCAAGCCGCGAGGATCTATCGTAACGCGTCTAATGTCATTTTTTGCTGGGCTATGGGTATTACTCAGCATCATCACGGGGTAGCAACGATCCAAGAGATTGTTAACTTACAATTATTGGGTGGAAACGTCGCCCGCCCCGGGGCTGGATTATGCCCGGTACGAGGACATAGTAATGTTCAGGGCGACCGGACCATGGGGATTAACGAGAGACCCTCCGAGCTTTTTCTCGACCGACTGGCTCAAACCTTTGATTTTGAACCCCCACGGCACCCCGGCCACAATACAGTGGAAGCCATTGGCGCAATGTTAAGCGGGGCGGCTCGAGTGTTTATTGGTCTTGGCGGCAATTTTGCACAAGCTACGCCGGACAGCTTTACGACCCATCGTGCCCTGAGCAATTGTGATTTGACGGTACAGATAAGTACCAAATTGAATCGAAGTCATCTGATGGTGGGCAAGGAAGCTCTGATTCTACCGTGTCTTGGCAGAACCGACATTGACCGACAATGTTCGGGGGTCCAATGCGTAACGGTAGAGGACTCCTTCAGCATGGTTCACGCATCTTTTGGTCAACTTGAGCCTATCTCAGGTGAGATCCGCTCCGAACCGTGGATTGTTGCAGGGATAGCCCACGCTACTCTGGGCGCATCACCGCTAGATTGGCTGGCAATGCGGGATGATTATCGGCTAATCCGGATAGCCATAGCGAAGGTGATGCCTGAATTCGAAAATTTCGAAGAGCGACTGGCAAACCCGGGAGGGTTCCACCTTCCCAACTCAGCGAGCTCTCGTAAATGGCAGACGCCCAGCGGCAAGGCGCAGTTTTCCATCAATCCACTGCCCTCCAGCCTGATCCACGAGAAGGTCCTGGCCAGCGGCCAAGTTCACGATCTGATTTTGCAAAGCCTCCGATCTCATGATCAGTACAATACGACTGTCTATAGCTTGAACGATCGCTATCGAGGCGTTTCCGGACAACGCAATATCGTTTTCATCAACCAGCTCGATATTACTAAATTGGGCTTTGTAGCAGGTCAGGAAGTAGATCTGGTCTCTCTCTGGAATGACGGGGTGGACAGACGAGTGAAGCGCTTTACACTGCTTCCTTACGATATCCCCGTAGGCCAAGCTGCTGCCTATTATCCGGAGATCAATCCATTGGTGCCGCTTGACAGCTATGGCGTAGGTAGCTTCACACCTGCATCAAAATTCATACCGATCAAACTCTATTCGCATGATCCTGGATGTGAGCAGCAATCTGTTTTAATCCGCAGATAGCTAGAGCTTGTTATGACACGCTATCCCTGCGCGAAAGACCTCGGATAGCGATGCCATGCTTAAGGCTCTGGGCATATCCCGGTCTGACCAGATTTTAATTCATTCATTGCTTTGCGCAGACGCAACTGGCTACTATTTTGTGACCATCCGAGTCTCGAACGTAAGCTGCATACAGGTTTGGTACCGCGTCTCGAGGTCCGGGTGCGCCGGCATCGGTACCTCCCTTCTGTAACGCCCTCCTGTTAAACTCATCTACCGCACACTGATCCGTTGCTTTAAAACCAACTGTCAATCCGTTTCCTGCTTGCGCAGCGTTGCGGTCCGCAGGGATCAATACAACGAAGCGCGAGCTAGGGCTGCCCCAAAGGGATGCCGTTTTTCGGTCGCCAATGTTTTCATAACCCAATGCGCCAAGGACTGAATTGTAAAAGGTGCGCGCCTTTGCGAGGTCGTTTGTACCTATAGTGATGTGTGAAAACATAAATGATACTCCCCATGAAATTTACGACAGGTCGTCAAGTTGAAGATGTAGCTCTCCTGATGGCGGAAGATCTAATCATTCATGCCCAGTAATGCCGTGATATCGCGACCGGGCTCGGCATCAGAGCTGTAGGAAAAATCGCCCTGACGCTGGCGCTTGGCAAGCTGTTCCATCTGGTAGCGATATCTAGTGCCCGGTGCGTCGAAGCGAGAATGAAGGTCACGTCTGTCTGATTCATCCAGATAACGCTGATTCTGTGGCCGCACCACCGAGTTATCCTGAGGCTGAATGATGTAATTAATGCGAGGCATAAGATAACGAAAAGGGGCGGGGGCGGCGGTGGTATTGAAAGTAACGTCGCAACGGGAGCGATGCTTTCCTACCGGTAGAAACGGCTGTAGGTTTGGAACGTCGTATCCTGGCCGAAATCGTGGATAGGAAATACACACATTGCTACGCAAATGTATATGCAGTACGGCGCGAAAATCCTGATATTTAGCACGAATGCCGCCCACCCACCGCATTATCGGAGCAACAGATTTTTGCGTAACTATGCGGGTTCTGGTTACTGTTTCCGAGGTCCATTCGACTTCAATAACGTCGGATTCCGAGATGCCGTCGCCTATGGTATTGGCATGTAGGAAATCAGCATGGGTTAGGTCGATAAGGTTTTCCACCGAGAGTGCTGATGAGGCGTCGAATCTGACTGTGCGTTGCGTGTAGCCGGGAATATCGCCGTTCAGGGGTAAAAAGGGAATATGTGGAAGTAGCTGGATATCTGCGTGATCAGGGTTGCCATACCACGCCCAGATATAGCCGTAGCGTTCGACAACAGGATAGTTGCCAGAGCCGCCGGTGAAAGCGCTGCTAGCGTGGCGAAGCGATTCCAGCCGCGCTGGATGGAACTCGGCCGCCTGAGGTATTCCGTTTTCACGCCAGAGAAAGTAGGTCTGAGAGTGAATGATCCGTCGGATGGGACTTGCGCTTACGTCGCGGCTGTGCGAGACCGGAAACCAGGTATCGTGGAGATCATAATTAACTGGCGTCCAGTCCGAGGGGCGCTTAGCGCGCGGCTCTGCGCCGGTATTATTAACGGATAAAGGGTGCATTGTGAATCCTCCTTGAAGCTATTAGAGTGCCGCGCGCACGGGAATTAGCATTTGATCTCGTAGCCTGCCGAGGTCACGAGAGGGAGCTACCAGAAGAGTGGCTAATGCGGCTCCATCTAGATGAGAGTGCACCCGAAACGGGGGGCGTTGTGTTGCGCGCGCTGCCCGCCAGCGCAGTGACGTAACGCTGGACTTGCACTGATACAGAAAGCCTCTCCAGCAGAGACTGGTAGTTCCGCGTCGGTTGGCTCCAGAGGCAATAAGAACGGTGCATAGCGGCGTGTCGTCTGCGGTGAGAAGGTCGACACGGATGTCGCCTCCGGATATAGGGACTGACGTACGGACGACCAGAGGATAGTCGATAACAAATTGAGGCGGCAGTAGCCTGGTAGACCAGACGGCGCCTCGATCAAGGGTCAGGTGATTATCTTTAAGATAGGGGTCGCCCAGGAAGAAATCGGTCATCTTCACAGCGTCAAAACTGATCAGGCAATGAGGGCCATCGAGCATGGCAGCAAGGTATTCCTCATGCAGAACGCTGACCGTGACCGCGCCGGTGTATTCGCGCCCTTCAGGCTGATAGGTTGCTGCCGGAAGCGCGCCCTTCGGCTCGTCCCTACCCAACCAGACGTGAACAAATCCGTTTCGTTCAGCCACAGGGTATGAGCGCGCAGCGTATCGAGCAGGCACCTTTTCACTGGCGTGCAGATTGGGTATGGCTGTGCAAGCGCCGCTGACGCCATCAAAGATCCAGCCATGGTAGCCGCACTGTATCCCGCTTTCTACAACGCAGCCTAGAGACAGGGGCACGCGGCGGTGAGGGCAACGATCCTCCAGTGCTCTGGCTTGGCCATGGCTATCTCGAAACAAGACCAGCTCTGCGCCGTCGCAAACGACTGCTACAGGTTTCACATTGTTGACTGTTTCAGATAGAGCCGTGGCCCGCCAAGCGTTTTCAGTCATAGAGTCACCTCGTTGTTTTTCTTTTGGAGTTGTTCTTGAGAAAATGCCTGTAAGTAACTTAAGCGGAGCGGTGAATGTTGTCCATAAATAAATGAACAGATATTAGATATATGTTCAAATCTGCTGATAGGTTTGGCATCATGGAATGGTGATTTTTTATCGTTACCCACCGACACAGGGACTTCCTGATGCCAACTGTGATTTTCAATTTTGCCGACGGACGACAACATTCTGTAAAGGCCGTACCAGGCCAGACACTTATGCAGGCAGCTGTTAGCAACGGTCTGGAAGGAGTTCTAGGAGACTGTGGTGGTGCATGTCAGTGTGCGACCTGCCACATTTATGTCGATCAGTCGTGGCTGGATAAACTAGCTGAAAAAGACGGCATGGAAGACGACATGCTCGAAGGTACCGCAGCTCCTCGACTTGACCAGAGCCGTCTGGCCTGTTGCGTGACACTAGAGGCTGCACACGAGGGGATAATCGTGACGTTTCCGCCTACACAAATCTGATGAGACTGAAGCAGAGCCATCCTTGGCTACTGCCCAGCGCTTGTTAATCGCGTTCCACCGCGAGAGCCACCCCCTGGCCACCACCGATGCACAGAGTTGCCAGTCCCTTTTTGGCGTCACGCCGTGCCATCTCATGGAGCAGGGTCACTAGCACGCGACAGCCGGATGCGCCGATGGGGTGACCCAAGGCGATTGCTCCCCCGTTGACATTCACTTTTGATACGTCCCATTCCAATTCTTTGCCGACCGACAGGCATTGAGCGGCAAAGGCTTCGTTTGCTTCGATTAAATCCAGTTCTGAGACGGTCCAGCCTGCTTTGGCTAGGCATTTCTTACTGGCGGGCACCGGTCCAATACCCATGATCGCTGGATCCACCGCAGCACTGGCATAGGCCTTAATGCGCGCGAGTACAGGTAGATTCAGAGCCTTTGCTTTGGCGTCGGTCATGAGCATAACTGCCGCTGCTCCATCGTTCAGGGTAGAGGCGTTTCCAGCGGTGACACTGCCGTCTTTCTTGAACGCTGGGCGCAGCTTTGCCAGGCTGTCCGCGGAGGCGTCAGCGCGAGGTTGTTCGTCAGTGCTGAACGCCACTGGGTCGCCTTTGCGCTGGGGGATCATTACCGGTGTGATCTCATCATTGAATCGTCCGGCGCTGATCGCCGAATTGGCGCGTTGCTGGGAAAGCAGCGCGTAAGCGTCCTGATTTTCACGGCTGACCTTGTACTGGCTTGCCAGGTTCTCCGCGGTGATCCCCATGTGATAATCGTTAAAAGCATCGATCAAGCCGTCCTTGAGCAGGCTGTCTTCTACCTGTGCATGCCCCATCCGTAGCCCGGTACGTGCTTTGGGTAGCACGTAGGGCGCCAAGCTCATGCTTTCCATCCCGCCGGCAATAATGATTTCGGCATCGCCACAGCGAATCGCTTGTATAGCCATGTGCACAGCTTTAAGACCGGAGCCACAAAGTTTATTCAACGTCAGCGCAGGGGTGCTGAAGGGTAAGCCTGCATTGATTGCCGACTGGCGGGCGGGATTCTGGCCGCAGCCGGCGGACAGCACCTGGCCGAGTATTACTTCGTCGACCAGATTAGGATCGATGCCTGTAATGCTCATTAGCGACCTGATTACGGCGGCGCCCAGTTCAACTGCGGGAACATTCGCTAGCGATCCTTGAAAGCTGCCGATGGCGGTGCGGGTTGCTGCGACAATGACAACGTCTTGCATGAGATTCTCTCCAAAAAAAACGTGGCTACCATAACGGTAAGCCACGTAAAAACTTCAACGGGCAGCATTCCCAGAGCAGGCAGTTCAGCTGCCCCGGAAACCAGTGAGCCCACCCCGCAGGGGAGGCTAGAATTTGCTGTGATATTGCTCGGTCAGAACCGGGCAACCAGTGACATCTTGTAATTCCTTGACGGTAATGCCGGGTGCCAACTCGAGTAGCTCTAGGCCTGCGTCAGTGATATCCAGTACGGCCAGGTCGGTGATGATCCGGGTGACGACGCCCAACCCAGTCAACGGCAGATCACATTGTTTGAGAATCTTTGGGCTCCCATCTTTGGCGTTGTGCTCCATCAGCACCACGACACGCTTGACGCCGGCGACGAGATCCATCGCACCGCCCATGCCCTTGACCATCTTGCCGGGAATCATCCAGTTAGCTAGATCGCCTTTCTCTGACACCTGCATTGCTCCAAGGATGGCCAAATTGATATGGCCTCCCCGAATCATGGCGAAAGACTCGGCGTTATCGAAAAAGCTACTGCCGGGAAGGCTGGTAACAGTCTGCTTCCCTGCGTTTATAAGATCCGGATCTACCTTGTCTTCCTCCGGGAAGGGGCCAATGCCGAGCAGACCGTTTTCGCTCTGCAGCCATACATCCATTCCCTCGGGGATATAGTTGGCTACCAACGTTGGTAGCCCGATACCGAGATTTACATAAAAGCCGTCAGCCAATTCCTGGGCGGCTCGTTGCGCCATTTGTTCGCGTGTCCAGGCCATGATCAAGCGCTCCGTGTGGTTCGTTTTTCGATACGTTTTTCAGGACTGGCATTGAGCACAATGCGCTGCACATAGATACCCGGCAGGTGTATCTGATCGGGATCGAGCGTGCCGGTTTCGACGATTTCCTCGACCTCCACGATGCAGATCTTGCCGGCTGTCGCTGCCAGGGGATTGAAGTTGCGTGCGGTCTTGTTGAAAACCAGATTGCCGGATTTATCAGCCTTCCAGGCTTTGACCAGCGCCACATCGGCCGTCAGGGAGGTTTCCATGACGTACCACTCACCCTCGAACTGGCGGGTTTCCTTGCCTTCGGCGATCAGCGTGCCGTAGCCGGTTCTGGTATAGAAGGCTGGAATCCCGGCGCCACCAGCGCGTAGCTTTTCCGCCAAGGTTCCTTGGGGCGTGAATTCCAGCTCCAGCTCGCCCGACAAATACTGGCGCTCAAACTCCTTGTTCTCGCCTACATAGGACGAAACCATTTTGCGGATCTGGCGTGACTCGAGCAGCAATCCGAGCCCAAATCCGTCAACCCCAGCGTTGTTGCTGATAACGGTAAGGTCCTTCTTCTGCGTGTCGCGCAGAGCCTCGATCAGCGCTTCAGGAATACCGCATAGTCCGAACCCGCCGACCGCGAGCGTCATGCCGTCGTCAACAAGACCGGCTAAGGCCTCGCGAGCGTTAGGGTAGATTTTGTTCATTGTTATAGATGCTCCTGTTCCCATTGAAGTCTGTCGTTATTGGTTTCACTGACTGCTATTGGCCCGTGCAACGCGCGATCCGGACGGTCGGTTCAGCAGGTTGCTGATTCGGTTGCCAGCTTGAATAAGCTCGTTCAGTTCTATTCCAGTGTGGATACCCAGGCCGTTGAGCAGGTAGAGAACGTCTTCAGTGGCGACGTTGCCGGTGGCGCCCTTGGCGTAGGGGCACCCGCCGAGGCCGGCAATCGAGCTGTCGAATACCTGGATGCCTTCCAGCAGCCCGGCGTAGATATTGGCGAGCGCTTGCCCGTAGGTATCGTGGAAGTGGCCGGCCAGTTGATCACGCGGAATATGCTGCGCAACGGTTTCAAACAGATTGCGCGTGGCGCCGGCTGTGCCGGTGCCAATGGTGTCGCCCAGGGAAATTTCGTAGCAGCCCATGGCGTGCAGTTCGCGGGCCACGCTGGCGACCTGGCTGGCGCTGATCTCGCCATCATAGGGACAGCCCAGCACGCAGGATACATAGCCGCGTACCCGCACGCCTGCTTGAGCTGCGGCGCTCATGACGGGTTCGAAACGCTGTATGCTTTCACTGATCGAGCAATTGATATTGCGCTGTGAAAAGCCCTCGGAGGCTGCGGCAAACACTGCTACCTCTTCAGCGCCGGCTTGCAGCGCCATTTCAAACCCTTTCAGGTTAGGCGTGAGCGCCACGTAAGTCGTGCCGGCGCGCCGCTGAATTCCGCCAAAGACGTCCAAAGAGCCGGCCATCTGCGGGACCCACTTGGGCGAGACGAAACTGCCCACCTCGATGTAGCTCACCCCGGCGTTGCTCAGGTCGTCGATCAGGCGAATCTTGTCAGCACTGCTGACCGGCTGGGCTTCGTTCTGCAGGCCGTCCCGCGCCCCTACTTCGACCAGTTTGACCGAGGCGGGCAGGCTCATTGCGCCTCCTCCATTTCCACTAATAGCGTGCCCTCAGCGATCAGCTCGCCCTCCGCACAGAAGACTGCCTTAACTGTGCCGGCTTCGGCTGCGCGAATGCTGTGTTCCATCTTCATCGCTTCGAGCACCAGCAGCACGGTGCCAGCCTCGACCTGTTGACCTGACTCGACCATGACGCGCACGACGCTGCCATTCATTGGCGCCTGCAAACCTCCGGCGTGCTGGTGGGAATGTTCAACTTCAGCAATCGGGTCAAACTGATCGATCCGCTGCCAGCTGTCATGCCAGTGCAGGTAGACGCCGCTACCGCTGATCAGCATTTGGTGGCGGCGGGTCTGCTGCCCTTCGGTGATCAACAGGGTCTGGGTAGCCGGGCAGTACGAGCAGCCGGCTACGTCTACAGCGGCAAAGCGCTGGTCCAACTCACCACAACGCAGGTGCAGGCGGCTCTCCGCGGGCAGTCCGGCACGCCAGCTGGTCAGTTCAGTCCAAGGGTCGGACAATCGCGCGGTGGACCCGGACGTAACAGCGGAAGCACCAGGCATCGCGAGCAACCAGGCCTTCGCCGCGGTGCGCCAGAATTGCTCATCGAGTGCTTCAGGGGCGGGCAACAGTCGCTCGGCATGACGTGGAATGAAGCCAGTATCCAGTTCAGCCTGCGCGAATGCGGGGTGAGCAAGAATACGGGTCAGGAATTTCAGGTTGGTCTGCACACCCACCACTACGGTCTCGCGAAGCATGGCCAGCAGCGCCAAGCGTGCATCCTCCCGCGTCTCGCCCCAGGCGATCAGTTTGGCGATCATCGGATCGTAGAAGGGCGAGACCACGTCGCCTTCGGTAACACCGCTGTCGACGCGACGGCCCTTGCCGGAAGGTGGCTCGCGATACAGCTGCAACGTGCCGCTGGCGGGCAAAAAGTCGTTATCGGTATCTTCAGCGTACAGGCGCACCTCAATAGCGTGGCCCATCAGCGGCACCTGCTCCTGGGTCAGCGGGAGCTTTTCGCCTTGAGCGACGCGCAACTGCCAGGCGACCAAATCCTGCCCGGTGATGGCTTCGGTGACAGGGTGCTCGACCTGCAGACGAGTGTTCATTTCCATAAAGAAAAATTCGCCGCGCGCATCCAGCAGAAACTCTACCGTGCCGGCGCCCACATAGCCGATAGCCTGGGCAGCTTTCACCGCAGCATCGCCCATGGCCTTGCGCAGTTCGGACGAAAGACCCGGCGCGGGCGCTTCTTCAACTACCTTCTGATGACGGCGCTGGATTGAACAGTCGCGTTCGTTCAGGTACACGCCGTTACCATGCTGGTCGGAAAATACCTGGATTTCCACGTGGCGGGGCTGCAACACGTACTTTTCCACCAGCATGCGCGCATCGCCAAAGGCAGATTGGGCTTCGCGTTGCGCGGATGCCAGAGCTTCGGCCATATCCGCCTCGCGTTCGACCACCTTCATGCCCTTGCCGCCACCACCGGCGGTGGCCTTGAGCAATACTGGGTAGCCGATGCGCTCACTAGCCGCTATGAAGGTCTGCAGATCCTGTTCGTCGCCGTGGTAGCCGGGCACCAACGGCACGCCGGCCTTTTCCATCAATGCCTTGGCCGCAGATTTACTGCCCATGGCATCAATGGCCGAGGCAGGTGGCCCGACGAAGATCAGGCCCTGCTCTTCGCAGGCACGGGCAAAACCCGCATTCTCGGACAGAAACCCGTAGCCCGGATGAATCGCCTGGGCACCGCTAGCGAGGGCTGCGGCAAGAATCTTATCGACCAGCAGATAGCTGTCCGCTGGTTTTGCGCCACCCAGGCCAATGGCTATGTCGGCTTGCAGGACATGCTGCGCCTGGCGGTCAATGTCGCTGTGTACGGCAACAGTGGTAATGCCCATCTCTCTGGCGGTGCGCATGACCCGGCAGGCAATTTCGCCGCGGTTGGCGATAAGCAGGGTATTGATCATTTTTATTCGTCCCACATCATGGCGAAGGTGTGTGTTGTTCGGTGGTCATTGTCTTTAGCCTTGCTGCCAGGCTGGCTGGCGCTTTTCCAGAAACGCGCTAAGGCCTTCCTGACCCTCAGTGCTGACGCGGATGCCGGCAATGGCTCCTTCGGTATAACTGCGAACATCCTCGGTCAGTTCACCGTGTTTGACGGTCTGCATTAGCGCTTTGGTCGCGCTCATGGCCTGAGGGCTGTTAAGCAACAGATTATTGACCCAACCCTGTAACGCTTCGTCCAGCTTTTGTGCTGGATAGCATTCGGCGAGTAATCCCAGTTCCCGTGCTCGTTCGCCACTGAAGCGCTCGGCGGTCAGGGCGTAACGGCGCGCCGCTCTTTGCCCGATGGCCTGCACCACGTAGGGGCTGATGACAGCAGGAAGCAAGCCGATGCGCACCTCGGAAAGGCTGTACACGCTGTCGCTAGTACCGATGGCGACGTCGCAGCAACTGATCAAGCCCAGCGCACCACCAAAGGCTGCCCCGTGTACCACGGCCAGGGTCGGCAGGCTGAGCTGGGCGAGACTGGCCATTAGCTGCCCCAGCTCTTTGGCATCACCCAGGTTGGCCTGATAATCGAGCTTGGCGCATTCGCGCATCCAGGCCAGATCGGCTCCGGCAGAGAAATGCTTGCCACGCCCGCGTAACAGGAGAAACCGCAGCCCTTCGGCAGATTGGATCTCAGTCATGGCGGCCAACAGTTCACTGATCATCTGGGCATTAAACGCGTTGTTGCGTTCGGGCCGATTTAGCCAGAGAGTTGCTACGCCTTTGTCGCTGTAGTCGAGTTCGATTGTCTTGAAGCTGGTCATGGCTTTCTCAATCCGTGTTTTGGCAATCAGCCGCCTGGGTGAGACGGCTGAAACAATCACATCCTGAACACCCCAAAACGGGTCGGTGCAACAGGTGCATTGAGCGCGGCGGAAATTGCCAGCCCGAGAACGTCACGTGTCTGCGCCGGATCAATTACCCCGTCGTCCCATAACCGCGCGCTGGAATAGTAGGGATGGCCCTGCCGCTCGTACTGTTCGAGAATTGGCTTGCGTAGCGTCTGTTCCTGTTCGACGCTGAAGGTCTCGCCGGCGCGTTCGGCCTGTTCATGTTTGACCTGCACCAGCACGCCGGCAGCCTGTTCACCGCCCATTACGGAAATACGCGCATTGGGCCACATCCAAAGGAAACGAGGATCGTAGGCGCGGCCGCACATGCCGTAGTTGCCGGCGCCGAAGCTGCCGCCAATGATCACTGTGAACTTGGGCACCTGGGCGCAGGCCACGGCCGTGACCAGTTTGGCGCCGTGCTTGGCGATACCTCCAGCCTCGTATTTCTGCCCGACCATGAAGCCAGTGATGTTTTGTAGAAACAGAAGCGGAATACCGCGCTGGCAGGCCAGTTCGATAAAGTGCGCACCTTTTTGCGCGGATTCGGCGAAGAGGATGCCGTTGTTCGCCAGAATTGCTACCGGATGCCCATGCAGATGGGCAAAGCCGCACACCAGAGTGGTGCCGTACAGCCCCTTGAACTCATCGAACTGGCTGTCGTCGACAAGGCGGGCAATCACTTCGCGCACATCAAAGGGTTGCTTGGCATCGGCCGGGATGACGCCGTACAGCTCGTCGCTGGCGTAGCGCGGGTTGATTGGTGCACGGCTGTTCAGCTCACCCTGCTTGCGCCAGTTCAGATTGGCGATGCAGCGTCGGGCAAGGGACAGGGCATGTTCGTCGTTCTCGGCATAATGATCAGCTACGCCTGACGTCTTGCAGTGCACATCGGCGCCCCCCAGATCCTCGGCGCTGACCACTTCACCGGTTGCGGCTTTGACCAGCGGTGGCCCGGCAAGGAAAATGGTTGCCTGGTTGCGCACCATGATCGCTTCGTCTGCCATTGCAGGCACATAGGCGCCTCCCGCGGTACAGGAGCCCATGACTACGGCAATTTGCGGAATACCTAAAGCGCTCATGTTGGCCTGGTTGAAGAAGATGCGGCCGAAATGTTCGCGATCGGGGAATACTTCATCCTGGCGCGGCAGATTGGCGCCGCCGGAATCGACCAGATAGATACACGGCAGGCGGTTCTGCTGGGCAATGGTCTGCGCACGCAAGTGCTTCTTCACCGTCAGCGGATAATAGGAGCCGCCTTTGACCGTCGCGTCGTTGGCCACGATCATGCATTCGACACCCTCGACACGCCCGATTCCGACAATCAGTCCTGCGGCTGGCACGTCTTCGCCATAGACGTCATGGGCGGCAAGTTGGCCAATCTCCAGAAATGGCGAACCTGGGTCAAGCAGCGCATCGATGCGCTGACGGGGCAACAGTTTGCCACGCGATAGATGGCGTTCCTGGGCTCTGGCGCCGCCGCCTTCGGTGACGCGCGCAAGCAATATGCGCAGATCTGCCACTAGTGTCCGCATCGCCGAGCTGTTAACCGCATAGTCAGGCGCGTTGCGGTTGATTTGGCTGTTGAGAATGCTCATGGAATATCTCTTTTCATAGGGGGCGCGTCAGCGGGTTTCGTTGAACAGTTCACGCCCGATCAACATCCGTCGAATTTCGCTTGTGCCTGCGCCAATCTCGTACAATTTTGCGTCGCGCCAGATGCGGCCGGTAGGGTAGTCATTTATGTAGCCATTACCCCCTAGAATCTGGATCGCCTCCCCGGCCATCCAAGTAGCTTTCTCAGCGGTGTACAGAATCACCCCGGCACAATCCTTACGCACTTGTCGGACATGGCCGCTGCCCATGGCGTCCAGATACTTACCCACGCTGTAGAGATATGCGCGGCATGCTTGAAGGGTGCTGTACATGTCAGCTACCTTGCCTTGAATAAGCTGGAATTCACCGATGCTTTGACCAAACTGCTTGCGGTCATGGATATAGGGCGTGACGATATCCATAGATGCCTGCATCAGGCCCATTGGGCCGCCGCTCAGCACGGCTCGTTCGTAATCCAAGCCGCTCATGAGCACCTTCGTGCCTTCACCCAGGCCGCCGAGGATGTTTTCTTCAGGAATTTCGACGTTGTCGAACACCAACTCGCCGGTGTGCGAACCCCGCATACCAAGCTTGTCCAGCTTTTGCGCAACGGAGAAGCCAGGCGTATTCGTATCGAGAATAAAAGCTGTCATGCCTTTGGCGCCTGCGGCCAGGTCGGTCTTGGCATAAACCACGAGCACGTTGCAGTCTGGCCCGTTGGTAATCCACATCTTGGTGCCGTTCAATATGTAGCGGTCGCCCTTCTTGTCAGCGCGGAGTTTCATCGATACGACGTCCGAACCAGCGTTTGGCTCACTCATGGCGAGGGCGCCGATATGCTCGCCGGAGATCAGCTTGGGCAGAAATGTCTGCTTTTGAGCTTCGCTACCATTGCGGTGAATCTGGTTGACGCACAGGTTAGAATGCGCGCCGTAAGAAAGACCGATACCCCCAGCGGCTCGGGAGATTTCTTCCATGGCGATCATGTGCGCCAGGTAGCCCATGCCCGAGCCACCGTACTTTTCATCTACAGTCAGCCCGAGTAAGCCCATATCGCCGAACTTGCGCCACAGATCCATCGGGAACTCATCAGTACGGTCGGCTTCAGCAGCTCGCGGGGCTATTTCCTTGGAGGCAAAGCTGGCGACGGAGTCGCGCAGCATGTCGATCTCTTCACCAAGAAAAAAATCCAATCCGGGTATCATGCTCATTTCGTTATTCACCTGTTCTTGTGTTTATGGCTGAGTACTTTTAAAGCTGCGTAGTGGGTATGCGAGATTCCTGAGCGGAGGCGTCGTGGAATGATGCGGTCTGCTCGTTGCGCATTACGGACAACAGTTGCTCTCGCTGAATTTGCGCCTGCTTGAGGAAACGATCTTTTACCGGACCATAGCCGCGAACAATGTCCGGCAGACTTGCAAGCTCTGTGGCGACCTGCATTTTTTCTGCGGTCAGTTTGTCGAGTACTTCATCAAGTACGCCTTCATAGGTGGTCAGCCATTCGCGCTCTACCTTGCGCTCGGCGGTATAGCCGAAGGGATCGACAATCGTGTTACGCAGGAATCTCAGACTGGCCAGCAGCTTGAAGCTGCGCATCATCCATGGGCCGAAGCTGCGCTTTTTCGGTTCTTCGCCTGGCTTGGCGCTGTTCATGATGGGGGGAGCCAAATGGAAATTGAGTTTGTAGTTGCCTTCAAATTGCGACTCGATCTTCTTCATGAAGTCGCCATTGGTAAACAGTCTCGCAACTTCATACTCATCCTTGGTGGCTAGCACTTTGAAGTAGTTACGGGCCACGGCTTCGGTCAATTTGCCCGGCTCCCCAGCTATGCGTATTTCAGCCTCGCGGAACTGCGCCACTCGGGCCAAGTATTTATCACCCAATTTGGCGTTCTGATACTCGGTAAGGGTGGCGATACGACGCTGGATCAACTCATCCAGATTTTGTGACAGATGTTGCCCTTTGCTTTCGACGCTGTTGCTGTCTATCAAACTACGCAGGCGAGGCAGGTCGACAGCCGCACGCCGGCCCCAATCGAAGGCCTTGAGATTGAACTCGACTGCGGTGCCGTTCAACTCGATGGCCTTCACCAAGGATTCTTGCGTGACGGGTAACCATCCCTTTTGATAGGCGAAGCCGAGCATAAACGTGTTCGTGGCGATGGAGTCACCCATCAGAACAGTGGCGATGCGACTGGCATCAAGGAAAGTTGCCTTACCCTCACCGACTGCTTCGGCAACCTGAGCCGACATGGCTTGACTGCGGAACTTGGGATCAGGATGCGCGGCCAGATCGCCACTCTCGGCTTGCATGGCGAAGGTGCGCACGAATTCGCTGGTTATGCTTTCATCGGAGTTAACCACTGCATGGGTGACGCCGTGGCGCAGCTTTTCAATAGTCTCGCTGTTGGCGCTGACCACCAGATCGCAGCCCAGTAGCAAGTGTGTTTCTCCTGCGGCGATGCGAGGTGCATGCAGCTGGGATTGATCGTTGGCGATGCGGATATGCGACCATACTGCGCCGCCTTTTTGCGCCATGCCTGCCATATCCAGGTTTAGTACACCTTTGCCTTCAATATAAGCAGCCATCCCCAGTAACGCACCGATAGTCACAACACCGGTTCCGCCGACGCCAGTCACAAGAATACTGTAGGGCTGATCGAGAGATGCCATTGCTGGCTTGGGCAGATACCACTCATCCGCGCCGGTGTTTCCGAGAGCCTTGGCCTTGCGCAAAGCACCACCCTCTACAGTTACAAAGCTCGGGCAGAAGCCTGACAAACACGAGAAGTCCTTGTTACAAGACGATTGATCGATGCTACGCTTCTGACCGAATTCCGTATCGACGGTCACTACGGACATACAGTTGGATTTGCTGCTGCAATCACCGCAACCTTCGCAGACCGCCTGATTGATTACTACGCGACGCGCAGGATCAGGGTATTTGCCACGCTTGCGGCGACGACGTTTCTCTGCGGCGCAGGTCTGGTCATAAACAATGGCGGATACGCCCGGGAATTCACGCAGTTCCTTCTGCAGCTTTTCCATTTCGTCACGGTGCAGAACCGGCACGCCAGCAGCCAGACTTTTGATCGAATCGTATTTTTCCGGCTCGTCAGTCACCACAGCGATACGCTTGACTCCCTCTGCGGCCAACTGCTGCGTGATCTGCGGCACGGTCAGGACGCCGTCAACTGGCTGCCCCCCAGTCATCGCGACGGCATCGTTGTAGAGGATCTTGTAGGTCATCTGCGCATTCGCGGCGACCGCCGCGCGAATTGCTAGTATCCCGGAGTGGAAGTATGTACCGTCGCCCAAATTAGCGAATATGTGTTTGGTGGTAGTAAAAGGTGCTTGCCCGATCCAGGCTACACCCTCGCCGCCCATCTGGCTGAATGTCTGGGTTTGCGGGTATATCCAGGCCGCCATGTAGTGGCAACCAATGCCGGCAAGGGCGCGGCTACCTTCGGGAACCTTGGTGGAGATGTTATGCGGGCAACCCGAGCAATAATGAGGCACTCGATCCATAAGGGCGCCCACTACGTCCTTCGTGGCGAGCTGTGCTTCGAGCTCCTGCAAACGACTCTGTAGTCGGTCACTAGGCTGCAGTCGCAGAATGCGCTTGGCCAGTGCACGCGCGATGTGTGCAGGTGTGAGTTCGTTGACAGCCGGAAGTAGCCAATCGGTATGAGGCATGCTCCATTCGCCCTTATCATCGAATTTGCCGACGATGCGTGGACGCACATCTTCACGCCAGTTGTATAATTCTTCCTTCATCTGGTATTCAATCATGTGGCGCTTTTCCTCAACCACGATGATTTCTTCCAAACCCTCCGCGAAGTGGCGTACACCCTCGGCCTCAAGAGGCCAGACCATGCCAACTTTATAAATACGAAGGCCTAGTTGCTGTACCTGTTCTTCCCCAATATCCAGCATTTCCAAGGCCTGACAAACATCCAGGTATGACTTGCCCGCGGTGATGATGCCTATCCTGGCGTTCGATGAGTCCATAACTACATGATCGATACGGTTGGCACGGGCGTAGGCTAGAGCCGCATATAGCTTATGCTCGAGCAGACGCTTCTCTTGGGCGAGCGGCGGGTCAGGCCAGCGTATATTCAGTCCACCTTCGGGAATCTGAAAATCAGGGATGATTGACTGAACGCGGAAAGGGTCGATGTCGACAACTGCTGCGCTTTCAACCGTGTCAGCGACTGCTTTGAGTGCAACCCAGCAGCCCGAATAGCGCGACATCGCCCAACCGTGGATGCCGTAATCAAGATATTCCTGTACTCCTGATGGCGCCAGAACCGGCATCATGACAGCTTTGAAAATATGCTCGGTCTGGTGGGGCAGAGAGGAGGAGCGGGCACCATGGTCATCACCAGCGACGGCTAGCACGCCGCCGAATTTGGAGGTCCCGGCTGCATTGGCATGACGGAATACATCGCCTGACCGGTCTACACCTGGGCCCTTGCCATACCACATGCTGTAGACGCCATCGTAAGTAGCGCCCTCAAAGATACTGACTTGTTGGGTACCCCAGATCGCAGTGGCAGCCAGCTCTTCATTGACACCAGGCTGGAAATGAGTGTGGTTATCTTTCAGGTATTGACGAGCGCGCCATAAGTGCTGATCGAGGGTGCCCAACGGAGACCCTCGGTATCCGGAGATGAATCCCGCGGTATTCAGCCCGTCTGCCAAATCACGTTGGCGCTGCATGATCGGCAATCTTACCAACGCCTGAACGCCGGTCATCAGTTGGTGGCCGCTTATCTGGGTATACTTGTCGTCAAGCGAGAGGGACGTTCCCATGGCTGCTCATTACCTGTCTTGTTCTGTTTTTTGACTACTGCTTTTCACGGTAGGGCGATATGGGGTGGAGTATAAGAAGGCTGACTGGTATCGTAAATTTCTAAAAACTAGATACAGGTATCTGAAAAACAAATGTCAGGTCACGATGTTTCCATGCGCCAATTGCGCTACTTCGTTGCAGCTGCGGAAACCGGCCAGTTTTCCCAGGCGGCAAGCAAAGTGCACGTCTCGCAGTCTGCTATCACCGCTGCAGTGATGCAGTTGGAGGAGCGTTTGGGGGTGAAGTTATTCGAGCGGATGCCATACGGAGTAAGTCTTACGGCAGAGGGCAACAAGTTTTTCCAGCATGCGAGTCATATTCTCGACACCTTGCAGGATGCACTCAGTGAGCCATTTTTTCTCAGTCATGCGATTAGTGGTGTGGTGAGGGTAGGGGCGTCATATACGGTCCTCGGGTATTTCCTGCCCAACTTGCTGGCGAGATTCAAACGAAGCTACCCTGATGTGGAAATTGATCTGATCGACATGGACCGGGGCAGTATCGAGGCCGCAGTCAATTCTGGCGAGCTTGACGTTGGACTCACCGTGATATCCAACGCTAGTGATCTGGGAGGGCTGGAGCATAGCGTGCTTATCCGCTCCCGCCGGCAGCTATGGTTGGCCTCCAGTCATCCGCTGATGCTGTCGAGTTCCATTACCCTCAAGGATGTTGCGGAGCACGCTTACATCATGCCAACGGTGGACGAAGGTGAAACATCTGCGCTGCGTTATTGGCGCAGCCAAAGCCTAGAGCCACAAGTGGCTTTTCGTACTTCTTCAATGGAATCGCTGCGCGGGTTGGTGGCCCATGGCTTCGGAGTGACGATTCTGTCCGACATGCTTTATCGTGCTTGGTCGCTGGAAGGCAAAAAAATTGAAATTCGCCCGTTAACAGATGCCGTTCCACCTATGGAGTTAGGTCTGCTATGGCGTGAAGGTGAAAGCCTGAACGAGGCCGCCAGTGCGTTCCAGCAGTTCCTCATTCATGCTTGCGGGTCCTGAGCCAATAGGGCTGATCAGCTAATGGCTTACTCCTGTGCGCTGGTTTCTCTTCGTTGCCTGATCGATTCTGCAAAGTCGCGCTTTAACGTAGGAAAATATGCTATCTGCCCGCCCATGCCTCCGGCGATGTCGATAGACGCGCCGCTTATGAAGCTTGCATAGTCACTCGCAAGAAACAGCGCCATGCCGGCAACGTCCTCAGGACGGCCGTAGCGACCCAGCGGAACGACTTTCATGACCATTTCATCAAATTCCTCCCGACTTACGCCTGGACCCATTTCTTTAAAATGCCTATCCCACTGACCTGTATCGATCCAACCCATATTCAACGAATTGACCAAGATATTGTCTTTCGGAAGTGACATGCCGAGCGATTTGGAAAGGGCAATACAAGAGGCGCGGTTGATCACCGATGGGATCCCTTCCGGCGTGGGTACCACTCCAGCCAGTGCATTGATTTCGATAATTCTGCCCCAGCGCTGCTTTCGCATATGGGGCAACACAGCCTGTACAAAGCGAAAATGCCCCATCTGAAGCACGTTGGCATGAGCGAGAATCTCTTCGGGGGTAAGAGTGTCCAAATTGCCCCCTTTTCCTTGGCCCGCATTGTTCACTAATACGTCCACACTGCCCCAAGCATTGGCGACCTCCGCCACAAATGACTGCACAGCAGCTGTGTCTGTTACATCGACGGAGCGAGCGATAACTGACTCTGCGTGAACCTCAAGCTGTTTAGCCGTATCTTCGACCGCCTGCTGATTCCGAGCGCATATCGCAACTTTGGCGCCGTCTGCTGCGAAAGCTTCAGCGATCGCTTTACCAATGCCCCTGGAGGCGCCTGTGATGATCACCCGTTTTCCGCTCAGATCAATATTCATACATTCTCCTTGTTTATAGAAACCACCTCGCTTCCGCTTGCCTATCGACCAAAGCCCCGTGTTATGGGGGATTAGCTGCGGATTGGCTTTCAATTTAAACGAGATGGGCGAAAAAAAAGAACAGCTAATTGAACAAAAGATAAAAAAATGTTTATTTTAGGCTTACTATCGGCTGGCCAGCCTCGTATTGCCCAGCGCTAGATGCCCTGCCACTGCTTTACGAGTGACTGTACCTTCTACTATTTCGCTGCTATCTTCAAATCTAAGATCAGAATTAGAATCTTGATATGGAATTTTATGTTTTGTTCCGCTAGGATGGCTGAACGCTGAGAGGAGCGCTGCAGGCTGATCAGGCTTGTGATGTGTAGAAAAGTGCTTTGGATTCGCAGCGACACGCTAACGTATGCATAAGTCACTGAAAATAAAAACAAGGAATACAGATGAACACAAAAACTGGTTATGGTCAGATCGTCTTGAAGCGTAGTGCACTCGCCCTGGCAGTGCTGACGGCTGCAGGCAATGTATCGGCGATGCAAATCGACGTAGGTAACCCCGATATAAAACTGCGCTGGGACAACACCGTTCGCTACAACCTTGGTATCAGAGCCGAAGATCAAGACCGCGCGATCCTGAACAACCCTAATTTTGATGAATCGACCGGCAAATTCGACAAAGGTGACATTGTCACCAATCGTCTTGATCTGCTGACCGAAGTCGACCTCGCATACAAATGGCATTTCGGCGCGCGACTAAGCGCAGCGGGATGGTATGACGACGCTTATAGCGATAGCAGCGTTGAGAGCAGTGTCCCAGGTTATTCCACGAGCTATTTTGGTGACTCCTACAGCTCTGAAGTAGAGCGTTATGTCCATGGACCTTCCGGAGAGATCCTGGATGCCTTCCTTTGGACGAATTTTGAGATTGGGGATGCGCCTGTCAACATCAAGGTGGGTCAGCATACCCAGTATTGGGGTGAAGGCCTGCTCTTTGGTGCGCATGCGATATCCTACTCCCAAGCACCTCTGGATGCAGTCAAGGCGGTAACAAGTCCGGGCATCGAGACCAAGGAAGTATTTCTTCCAATCGGACAGGTTTCTGCCAAGGCCCAGGTCACAAATAATCTGTCTATTTCAGGCCAGTATTTTTATGAGTGGGATCACACTCGATTCCCCTTTGGTGGTACGTATTTCGGTGCGGCTGACCCGTTCTTCGAAGGGCCTGACCGTTTGCCCGCTGCCCCAGGCTTCAACCTGCGGCACGCCGACTCCAAATTTGGGCGGGACGACGCCAACTGGGGCGTCATGGCTAGATATGACCTGCAAAGCATGGGTGCGACAGTTGGCGTTTACTACCGTGAGTTCGACGACTATCAAGCATGGCTTTCCCCGCAGATCGATTTGGCTGCGGGTCAGTACCGCCTGGTTTACCCACGAAACGTTAAGCTGACCGGTATCAGCTACGCCGGGAACATTGGTTCAGCTTCTATCGGTGCTGAGCTGTCCTATCGTCAGGATGGGGCGCTTAATGCAACCGGTATCAATGCGGCGAACGACGAAGGCCCTCGTGGTGATACCTATCATGCTGTGGTAAACGCAGTTTATGGGGTACCCCGGAACTGGCTCGCCAACAATTCAGTCCTTGTTGCCGAGCTCGCGTTCAGCCACCTGGATAAGGTCACCGAGAATGAGGCGTTTTACAAAGGAGAGGGTAACGCAGCTTGTACAGACCTTCGGACGCCTGGCATTCCCGGTTCCGGCGATAAATCAGACGGTTGCTCTACCCGAAACTATGCTGCAGTGGCAGTGAATTACACTCCCCAATACCTGGCGATCTTGCCGTCCTGGGACCTGTCTGTTCCGGTGACGGTCAACTACGGCTTGCACGGCAACGCTGCGACTGCGGGTGGCGGCTCAGAGGGGGCTTTAGCTTGGTCTATCGGTGCGCAAATGACATATCGCCAACGTCATGATTTTACTGTGCGCTACGCAGATACTGCGGCTCAGGAAAAGAACACCTTGAATGCCAATGGCGCAGAAATGGTCAATGGCAACGGTAACGTGGGCGGTACTGATCGCGGATGGGTGTCGTTTACCTACAAGACTTCCTTTTAATAAATACAACAGCGGAGCAAGTTATGAAACTGCATTTTGCCTTTACCGTCGCGCTAGCAGGGATCTCGGCGTATTCCATGGCCGCAGTATCTGAGCAGGAGGCCGCCAAGCTTGGCGCATCTCTCACCCGAATCGGGGCGATTCAAGCGGGCAATGAAGCAGGTACGATCCCCCCTTATGAAGGGGGGCTTACAGAAGCTCCTGCCGGCTTCAAGCCAGGCAGCGGGTACTGGGCCGATCCTTTCAAGGATGAAAAGCCACTGTTTCGGATTGATGCCAGCAACTATCAACAGTATGCCGATCAGTTGAGTGCAGGTCAGATAGAATTACTCAAGCGTAATCCTGAGACCTATTACATGGATATCTATCCAAGCCATCGTACCGCCGCTTACCCTGAGGATGTGCTGGAGGCGTCGGTTCGCAACGCGACTTCATGTGAAACAATGAAAGACGGCCTTGCTCTGGAACCGGAATGTCGGGGAGGGATACCCTTCCCGATCCCGCAGACGGGTAATGAGCTGATCTGGAATCAGCAAACGCGTTACAACGATGGCAAATATGGAACAACAACTCGTTCTTCCAATAGTTGGTTGGTCGCTTCCAACGGAGCGATAACCAAAGCTTCCGAACAGTCAACATTTGTTGAGCGCCCGTTCTATCAGACTCATCTGGAAGAGCGGGATCCACAAATGTATACCCGCGTGTACTCGGTAACAAAAGCACCCGCACGTCGCGCGGGTGAGCTTACCGGGTATATGGATTTTCTTGATCCCACCCAGCAAGCGCGCCGGGCCTGGAGTTATACCCCAGGACAGCGGCGGGTAAAGCTGGCTCCCGAGTTTGCATACGACACTCCGGTGGCCAGCATGGGCGGGCTTGAACTTTTTGACGAGCTGTTCATGTTTTCGGGCATGCAAGACCGCTTCGATTTCCGGCTGGTTGGTAGGAAGGAGATGTATATCCCCTACAACAATTACGAGCTGTATTTTTTCTGTGACCCCGAAACACAGTTGATGGAGTCTCACGTCAACCCCGATTGTGAACGCTGGGAGCTGCACCGTGTTTGGGAAGTCGAGGCGACGCTGAAGGAAGGTAATCGTCACGTTTATAGCAAACGCACCTACTATCTGGATGAAGATACTTATGGGGCGGGTTTGTATGACGCCTGGGACCAGAGCGGTCAGTTGTATCGCTCCATGATGCTGGGCGGTGTCCAGTTCTATGACCATGACATCCCCTACGTCGTCAAACATTCCATATACGACTTCAATAAAGGTATGTACGGTTTAATCAACGACGCGCTAAATGGTGGTTACCAAGTGCTGGAGGAACCCCGTTCCGAGCGTGAGTTGAACCCGGAAGCGATCGTAGGTAGAGAGACTGTTCGCTAACACATTAGCGCCGGTTTGATTACAAGAAAGCGCTGTTGACCACGCTGGTTGGCCCGGAGCGTCTGAGGTATAGATGCTTCGGGACCAATGAGGATAAAAATAATGAACATATCCCACCTGCTCGCCTGGGCGGTCGGTAAGTACTTCCCGAGAATGCAGTTCGCCTCGATCTGTATCTTTTTTATGGTCCTTGCTGCACCAGTCGTATCAGCCACGGAGCAAGAGTCTGTGGTCACAGGATTTCACGACCCATTGCGACAAACAGCGTTTGCGCAGGTTGCTGCGCATACTCAGCCTAGCTTGGCCGTTACTCGCGCGGGCGAAAACCTGGTCAGTGTGGGCTTGCGAGGCTTGATTATGGTGTCCCGCGATCAAGGCGAGACCTGGACTCAGTCGCCAAGTCCGGTAGCGGTGGATCTGGTTCAGGTGTACTTCCAGAATGAGCTTAACGGCTGGGCTGTCGGTCATGATTCAGTATTGCTCTCGACAAATGATGGTGGGCTTTCATGGGAAGTACAGTTGGACGGCCGTAGTCTAGTTGTTCTATTGAAAGAGCATTATGCGAACGCCACTGATCTTGACGAATTTGAAGCTGAAAGCATGCTACGGGAAGTGGATCTTGGTACGAGTACCTCTGCTGATCCTGACATCATGGCTACTCCCTTCCTTGACGTATTTGTAAGAGAGAGCGGGGAGGGCTTCGTGTTGGGTGCTTTTGGCATGTTGCTACGCACTACTGACAATGGCGCTACATGGGAGCCTTGGACGGAGCACACCGAGAACGACCGGCGGATGCACCTTTACAGCATCGATATGCGCGGCGACCACGTCTACATTAGCGGAGAGCAAGGATTGCTAATGGAGCTGGATAGAGACGAGCAGCGCTTTGTTCAGATCAATACTCCTTACACAGGTACTTTTTTTGGCGTGCATGCGACCGAACAGTTACTACTGGCTTACGGACTCAGAGGTAATCTTTATGCCAGTCGAGATGAAGGAGTGACTTGGCAGCATGTGGATACGCAGCAAAACTCGACATTAGTCGACGCTGTAGATGGCGTCACCGGCGAGTATGTGATGCTGGTCAGCGAGCGTGGTGAGCTGGTTCGCATTGATACCCGAACGCTGGATACCGATCTGCTCTCCATCCCCTATACAGGCCAGGTTTATTCCTCAGCAAGGGCTGGCGCATCCGGCGAGTTCGTCGTAGCGCAGTTTTCCGGGCTTCGTAGGATAGATATTAATCAGCTGCATTAGGCGCGGTGCCGTGCTTAAGTTCAGGTTTCTAACAGGCTATGTAAGAGCAGCCGGTCTAAACGATTTGATGTTCGTGTTGTATTGGTGCGAATGAACGCGCCAAGCCAACCGATTTGTGGAGAGTGTGATGGTTGATCTTAAGAGCAACTCTGGGATGCCGGTTGTACGCGATATCAAGGACTTCGATAAAAGTTCTGGAGGTCTCTTTGAGCGCCTCATTTTTAGTCAGCGGATTCTGGTTCTGGTAGTTTGTTTTTTGGTCACCGTCGTGCTGGGGTTCTACGCTACGAAATTGGACGTGAACGCCAGTTTTGAACGGATGATTCCAGTTAATAATACATATATAAAGAATTATCTTGACAACAAGAATGAACTTCCAGGGCTTGGAAACAATATCAGAGTGGTGGTTTCTAATAAAGGAGGCAGTATCTATGACCCGGAATATTTACAGGTCCTGCAAGAGGTAAATGACACTCTCTATCTGATACCGGGTATCGATAGATCCTGGATGCGTTCACTGTGGATGCCTATCGTTCGGTGGCGTGAAGTCACTGAGGCGGGGATAAGTGGAGGCGCTGTAATGCCATCTGACTACGATGGCAGCGAAGCCAGTATCGCCACGTTGCGCCGCAACGTCACTCGCGCAGGGCTTAGAGGTAGTTTGGTTGCAAATGATAGTGCCTCCAGCATGATTGTTGCGCCGTTGCTAGAGACCCATCCACAAACTGGGGAGCCGTTGGACTATAGCGAGTTCTCCGATCAACTCGAACAGAAAATCAGATCTTTCGAAAGTGATCGCATAGGCATTCACATCGTCGGCTTCAGCAAGCTAGTGGGTGACCTGATAGATGGCCTCCAGGTGGTGATGTTGTTTTTCGCGATTTCCGTCGCCATTGCTGCTCTGTTCGTTTATCTGTATCTCCACTGTGTACGTAGCACGCTGTTGCTCGTGGGGATAGCCATCACTGGGGTGGTCTGGTTGCTCGGGTTAATGCAGATTTTGGGCTATGACCTTGATCCCTATTCCATTCTGGTTCCGTTTCTGATCTTCGCCATTGGGCTTTCCCACGGCACCCAGAAAATGAACGGTATTCTCCAAGACATTGGACGAGGCACACACAAGTATGTTGCCGCGCGTTATACCTTTAGGAGACTGTTTCTTACCGGACTCACTGCTTTGCTAACAAACGTAGTCGGCTTCGCGGTTCTGGCAATCATCGATATTCCAGTCATCCGGGACTTGGCTTTGACGACAAGTATCGGTGTCACAGTTCTGATCTTCACCAAGTTGATCCTGATACCTGTAGCACTGTCCTACATCGGAGTAAGTAAAAAAGCGGCTCTTTTGGCTATTGAAAAGGACGCGGCTGAACAGCAGAACAAGAGTTGGCAGGGCAAGATCTGGCAAGGCCTGGACCTTTTTACGCAGCGCAAGTGGGCTACAGTTGCTATTGTGGTTTCGCTTGGGATTACCGGGATTAGCGCTGTGGTCATGATGGATCTCAAAATTGGTGATCTGGATCCGGGCGCACCGGAGTTGCGAGCAGATTCACGATACAACCGGGACAATGCATTCATAACTGCTAACTATGGCCTCTCCAGCGATCAGTTCGCAGTAATCATGAAAACCAACGTAGACGGTTGTCGCTTCTACGGCCCCTTGCAAACCATGGATAAACTGGCGTGGCGATTACGTCAGACCGAAGGTGTGCAAACCACCAACTCGTTGGCCGATTCGGTGCGCTTCATGACCTCGGGAATGGCTGAAGGCAGCGGTAAATGGCTGACCATCAGTCGAGACCAAGCGATCACGAATGCTTCTGTCGACGCGGCGATGATCTCTTCCCCGGGCATTACCAATCAGAACTGCTCCGTTACACCGCTGATAGCCTATCTCACTGACCACAAAGCAGAGACGCTCACACGGGTTTTGAACGTCGTCGAGAATTTCAATGAGGAGCATGGAACAGGGCCAGGAAGCAATGAGCCCGTCCAGTTCTTGCTTGCTGCGGGGAATGCGGGGATCGAGGCGGCGACCAATATAGAGGTCCGACGGGGCATCATAATCATGTACTTTGCGGTATATGGAGCGACTGCTCTTTTGTGTCTGATTACTTTCCGCAGTATTCGCGCCACATTGGTTGCGCTGATTCCCTTGATTATGACAACGATCATCGCAAAGGCCTTGATGGTGTGGCTGGGGATCGGAATGAAAGTTGCCACCCTGCCGGTAATGGCGGTGGGCGTCGGAGTTGGGGTTGATTACGCACTGTATTTGTTGAGTGTCCAGTTGGCTGTGCAGGCCCGCGGCGAGTCACTTGCGGTGGCCTATCGCCGATCGCTTGACTTCACTGGCCGGGTGGTTGCTCTGATCGGCTTAACCATGGCAGCCGGCGTCGTGACTTGGGCGTGGTCCCCCATAAAATTCCAAGCGGACATGGGGATCCTGCTCACCTTCATGTTTATCTGGAACATGCTGGGCGCGCTGATTCTCGTTCCAGCATTATCCCATTTTCTGCTCAGAAACTTCGCCGCAGGTAAAAAGGATGGAAAGATTTCCTCTCCCGCCCAGGCTCCGGTGCCTATCGCTACACAGCCAACTCGCTCTGAAAAGCAAGCGGTGATCGATACTCATTAAAACGCGGCTCGGGACGTAGCGTTTTCAGATAACGGGTTTTTTCGCTCCCACTTCAAGATATGGAGATAAAGATGTTCGAATTGTTGATGAGCGCCGACATGATGGTGCCAGACCCAGATGGAATGACTGAACTACTGGTGGACAAGCTGGGCATCCATAAGCATGAGCGTTGGCGCCAGGCTTTCGACGACCACCCGTACATTGCCCATTTCCTGCGGGTGCACAAATCTTTGGCGGTTTCACCGACCCGAGTCGAACCCCAGTGGCATCTGGATCGGCCGAATCCAGGCGACCCGATGTTCCACGATTTTCTGGAAAGCCTGAAGGAATACCAGGGTCGGCATCGCCCGATGCTGACACATTCCATCGTGTTGAGCCTGCATGGCGATAAATTCGATGCCCTGGTAGCGAAGCTGATGCGCCGGCGTCTACCATTTCGAATGGCACAACGCACACCTGACATGCCGTTTGATCGCCTTTGGTTGGGGGCTTCTCCGGAGAAGCCGGTATACGACCCGATCGTCGATGGCGGACTGTGTATAGAGATCATGCCGATGGAGCCGTTGCAGATGCCCGCCGATACGTTCTCGATCCCCGCTCCTCAGCCACGTGATTCCAAGCCCGGAGATATGGTGCGGGTTTCTGCCCGTGGCTTCCTGGTACGCGACCTCGACGAGACGCTTCGTCGTTGCTCTACCAATCTTGACTGGGAGCCCTCTGGTCCAGTCGAGCTGATCGAAGGCGAAGGTTATCGCAGGGCGCGCATGGGCTTTAGCCTGGCCAACAGCGCGACATTGGACATCATAGAAGCAACCCGTTGGAACAGCGAAGCAGGTCTCTACCTCAATAGCTGGGGGCCCGGACCCTATTACATCCGCATCGCAGTGAATGATCTGGCCGCCAAAGCGGAAGATCTGCGGGCGCGGGGCACGGTATTCAGTTGGATCGAGTCCAGCGATGCGGTTGGCGGCAAGCCGTTAATACGGATTGATCCATCTCAGCTCAGGGGCCAGTTGTTTGAGTTCGAGGAGTGCTGATATGAGTGTTGATCAGAACTTGCCTGAAATAATCAACGAAGCGGTGCAGATGCACTGTGTCGGGCCCGTGGGGTGGGTGGTACTTACCCGTCCCGGCCAGATTAACGCCATCAACGATTCAATCCGCGTGGGTGTTCCGGCGGCCCTCAAACGATTGGAAAATAATGACAGCATTCATGTCATAGTTATCCGCGGTGAGGGCGAGCGAGGCTTGTGCGCGGGGGCCGATATCAAGGAAAAGCGTGGTGCCGAAACCTCCATTCAGGTTCGCAAGCGCATGGAGAGCTCTCGCTGGATCGAAGCTGTTGATGAAGTCAGCAAACCGGTCATCGTAGCTATTCACGGCTACTGCATGGGCGGAGGGTTAGAGCTGGCGCTTGCTTGTGATATCCGCTTTGCGTCTCCCAATGCGGTATTGGCGTTGCCTGAGACGGGTTTGGGATTAATACCTGGCGGCGGGGGTACGCAGCGCCTCTCCCGCGTGATATCTCCGGGCCACGCCCTGGATCTGCTGCTGACCGGTGAACGCCTGGACGCCGAAAGGGCGCTGCAGATCGGACTAGTATCGCGCGTTGCAAAAAGTACTGAAACCCTGATTGACGAAGTGTCGACGCTAGCGTTGCAAATTGCTGGAAAGTCACCTATGGCTTCAGTGTTTGCAAAGAGAGCGGCGCGGGCGGCCTCGGAAATAGACTTAAAAAAGGGCTTGGACCTCGAGCTAGATCTTTTTTCGTTGTTAGCCACCACAAGAGATGCCAAAGAAGCTGCACTGGCCTTTGCCGAACGCCGGCCGCCGCAGTTCACTGGTGAGTGAAATTGATCGTCTCGTATAAATACAAGAGAGCAGCAAAATGACAACAGAAAAGCTCAAGGATCGCGTAGCAATCATCACCGGCGCTGGTGGCGGGCTGGGTGCAGAGTGTGCGCGGGTACTGGCCTCTCATGGTGCTGCCATCGTAATCGTCGATATCAATCAGGAAGCGGCGACCAGCGTGGCGGTAGAGATTGAATCGGGCGGTGGTCGGGCGATGGCCATACGCACAGACGTGTCCAGTGAAGCCGACGTCAAAGCGATGGTTGAGCAGGTGATGCACCGGTTTGGCCGTATCGACGTTCTTCACAATAATGCGGCCGTACTGGATGTGAGTCAGCGTCAGAAGGACCGAGATATCTGCAATCTGGACATGGACGCCTTTGATCGTGCCATTGCTGTTAATTTGCGTGGCGCAGTGCTGTGCTCGAAGTACGTTATTCCGGTCATGCTGCGACAGGGCAAGGGCTCGGTAATCTTCGCTACTTCTGGATTGGGCGCTCAGGGGGATTTGTCCCTGACTGGCTACGCTTCAACTAAAGCCGCCCTGAATATGCTGCCCAAGCTGGTAGCAGCGCAATATGGCAAGTCTGGGGTACGCGGCAACGCGGTGCAGATTGGGCTGGCTCCAGCGGAAAATGCGCATAGCTCCATGCCTCCCGAACTGTTGAGCATTCTGCGCGACAACCACTTGACTCCCGAGCTGGGCACCCCAAGACAGATCGCTGATGTGGTGGCCTTTCTTGCCAGCGACGAGTCATCTTTCGTGACCGGGACTACCTTGGTAGCAGATGGTGGCTTTGGTAGTCACACGCCTTCACTGGTCGCGATGCGCGCCTTTTTCGAGCAGTCCGGCCGCGAGAGTATGTAATGGGGGCTAGCATCTCTGTTGTGTGCCCCTGAGTTGGGGCACTACTGGTGTCACGATTGCCGTTTGATACTCGCAAGGATTAAGTTGGCCGAATGCTCACGCCAGATCCGCATGCCGTCCTCGGAGGTCGTATCAAAGCCGACGAGGACAGACATGGTGTAATGATTGGTGAACCCACCTGTCATTAGCAATGCGGAACTCGCCAGAAAAAGCCGAGCATTCATATCGTGCTTGAACACACCAACTTCGATTCCACGTTTCAGGACAGTTGAGAATTTGATTGCCAAGGCCGGCGACTCATTTGTAAAACTGTTCGGTCTTGTATTTGATGTTTCGTGATAACGAATCCCTTCCAAGGCCAAAGCGCCCAAGAGTGGGTCTTCCATGTATTGGTCGAAGCAACAGTAGAGTAACTTTCGCAGTGCTTCCTCTGGCGGCAGGTCGTGTATGTCAAGTGCAATCAGTTCTTGCATTATTTGCTGCGAGGCATCATCTAATACGGTTGAGAATAACACTTCCTTGGAACCGTAATAGTGATAGACCAGTTGTTTGGTCACACCGGCTTCCCGGGCTATATCTTCTACCCGGGCGCCCGCTAGACCTTTTAGGGCGAAGATCTGCCTGGCGGCGGCGAGCAGACGATTCATGGTCTCCCGCTTGCCAGGTTCTGCACGGATTTGCGGGGTGCTCATGGTATTTCCGTCTCCGGATTCATGGAAAAACTCAGGCGTCAGCGCTCTACAGCATAAAGGATTGCGGCCTCGTTGTAATGAACTCGAACCGCTGGTGAACAGACTACGGAAATAGATATGAATCTGAATATTAACGGTCGCAAAGCAATTGTCTGTGCTTCTTCAAGGGGCCTGGGGAAAGCTTGCGCCATGGCCTTGGCCGCTGAAGGATGCGAGGTGTTCATCAACGGCCGGGACGCCACCAGTTTGAAAGAGGCTGCGATGGCAATCCGTGACAGCACGGGTCTCGAGGTGGTTCAGGTGGTAGCGGATCTCAATACCCGCGCTGGCCGGGAGGCGCTGCTGGCGGCTTGTCCCGCTCCTGATATTCTGGTCACCAACAATGGCGGGCCGCCCCCGGGCAAGTTCCAGGACTGGGATCTCGAATGCTGGCAGCAAGCGCTGGAGGCCAATATGCTCAGCGCCGTCCTGTTGATTCAGGCAGTAATTGAGGGAATGCGCGAGCGACGTTTTGGCAGGATCGTCAATATCACCTCGGCTATGGTCAAGTCTCCGCGGTTGCCAATGGGGCTGTCGACCGCTGCCAGAGCCGGGCTGACTGCCTTCTCGAAGGCGCTCTCAGTGGAAGTCATCCGTGACAACGTCACGGTCAACAATCTCTTGCCCGAGCGCATCGCGACCGATCGGCTGGCCTTCATGACTGGCCAATTGGCAAAGCACAGGGGCATTAGCCAGGAGGAAGCGCGAGCCGAAATGCTCAGGCCGGTTCCGGCACGACGGTTCGGCACTCCTGACGAATTCGCCGCCGCTTGTGCTTTCTTGTGTGCGGCCCAGGCGGGTTACATCACCGGACAGAATTTGCAACTGGATGGCGGGGCCTACACCGGCCTGATCTAAATCAGGCTTTGCTTCTGGTTTTCCAGTCGGCTGGAGGTTGCTCTTCGGGAGCAAAATCGAGTTCGACGTCCACGTCATTGGGATCTTTTAAGAACACCTGCCAGGTCCGGATTTCCCCCGGCGCGCGGATCATTCGATAACGAATGGCGTGCTGGTCGAGTCTGTCCAGTGTCTCTGCAAGACCCTGCGCAAAGAACGCCATATGATCCAGTACACCGCGGCGAGGGTCGGGCATGTCAGCTACTGCGATCACGTGAAGTAAAGGATGATCCTTGGCATAAAGCCACAGCCCGGGTACTGGAAAGGGCGGTCTTGGTCCCGCCTCGAGTCCAAGCAGGTTTACGTAAAAGTGCTGAGTCTGCTCGAGCTGGTCAGTAACAATGGTGAAGTGGTCCATTCTGAGAATCATGGCTTGCCTGCCGTTCTGTGGGAGGTGTCTATTACGGGCTAAACCTCATTTGGTTAGCCCGCAATATACGTAGGTTACTCTTCTTCGTTGCAAATCAGTTTCGCCTGCGTCGTGGCACTCGCATAGCTGCCGTCCAGCCTGAGAGTGGCCGACTCCCCTGCCTTGATTGGGGCCATCGGAGATTCAGAGGCCGCCGTTTCGGCGGGCCCCGGATCCAACTGGCAGGTCACGGTGGAATCACTGTTGTTGGTTACCTGAAGCACCTGGGTGCTGGCTGTTCCTCCGGGTCCTGGCGCAGTCGCTGTGCTATCACCGATTACCTGTGTTTCGATATCGAGACCGTTCAGTTCCTTGTTCAGCTTGATATCTTGCGCGAAAGCCGCCAATGGCAGACAAGCGACCAAGCTTAGTGTCGTTGCAATATTTCTCATTGCGATTCTCCTGCTATGTTGGGAAGGACATGAATGTAGAGACGCTACACATCCAGGAGTTCCTAAAATCCTCTCTTAAAAAGGCTGAATGTTTTCAACGAAAAGAGTAAGTTTTAGTTTTCGTTACATCAGTTAAAAATTTATCTTAACCACTGGCTTTCTCGACATCTCAAGCTGTAATTTATCAATTTATTACCGGGCTTTAGCGGTCATCTTGAAAGATAAAAAAGCAGTGCTAAACAAAAAAATGTTAATTGAGAGTTTCTGTGTTGCATCCAGTCCGATGGGGGAGCGGGCAGGCGTCAATAGTGCTTGGCGGCTCAGTGCTCCTGTAGCCAGCTATCCATTGTCTGCCACACCCGCAATCGGGAGGAGGCCATGTTATGCATATGGGCTGCGTGTCCGATCAAGGTGATCGTACGGTCGCTGGCATGTGGATAGAATGAGGTCTCACGCTGTGGGTCGGGACTGACATCGACTTCGCCATACAGCAGCAGTACTGGACAGTTGATGGCATCTGCTTCCTTCGTCACCGCGCCGGGGGTCAGCGCTGCCAGAGCGAGGGTCACGGGCGTGAGGCCGGCGTGCTGGTCGTCGCGTTCTATCAGGTCCTCCGGCACATCAGGCAAGTGAAAGAAGCCGCGCATTGCCTCCCGGTCAGTCGGGATGTAGCCTCCAGCAGAAAGGCTCGCCTGGACTTCGGTTACGTCAGTGTCACCAAGATTGAGGGGGAGGTTGCTCCATCCCGCAACGATCAGCCGCTCAAAACTTTTGAAGCGTCCCTGTTGATAGACAGAGAGCATGCCGCCCATCGAGTGACCCAGGCCAGATAAACGCAGCTTGCTGTGCGGAGGCAGCTGCAGTTGCGGCCATTGGCCGTCCTGCAATGCCGCGGCGGTCTGCCTAGCCGCGAAATCGCTGGCAGCGGCAATTATTTCCAACGTCAATTGTTTCTCGGGTTCAGGTCTACTGCTGTTACCCATACCTAGGGTATCCAGGGCCAACACCAGATAGCCATGGTCGGTCATGAATCTGGCAAAACTATAGGACGCATCCAGATAGCTCGGATGGAAATACTCACCGGAACAGCTGCCGCCATGCAGGCACACCAGCAGCTCAATCGGGTCTTCAATGGCTAGTTTTTGGTCTGGGGCGAACAAAGAACCTGACAGTGTCACGGGTACGGAATAGGGCGTGAGATGGCTTACATCCCACTTCAGTTTAATTTGCCGCATGGGTTCGTTCCTAGTGTCGAATAAAAAAGCCCTTCAGCTACTTACGTAGTTCAAGGGCTCTCGGATCGTATGATCAGCGTTGCGATTCGCGGGATACAATCGCTTCTGGGTTCAACTCACGCTCGCTCCTGGCTTCGGTGAGAACTTTATAGCCACCGTCCATCCCATCGTTAATAATCCCATACATGCCTTTATTGAAGTCAAATATCGTGTGCTTGACGATATAAGGAATGTCATGGTCATAGAACTGTACACCGCCCATCATCATCGAACGGTACAGCTCTCCGTTCTGGTCCCACGCGTCGTATAGGCCGGCCCCAAAAGTATCTTCGTCAAGATAATATGTGCGCTTGCTATACACGTGACGCATACCAGGTTTGAGAGTCGCTTCTACCTCCCAGACCCGGTGCCGTTCCCAGCGCTCGCAGGCCGGGTTTGCATGTGAAGTTCTAAATTGATCATCGCAGTTGAAGTAGAACTTATAGGCGTTATAGGGAATAAGCATTTCCTTTCTGCCAACCAATTTGAAATCAAAACGGTCCTGCACCCCAGAGAACATGAATAGCTCATCAAACAGTTCCAGTCCGCCCATGCTGCCAACAGGCGTGTCGTAGTTAAATTCAGGAGCCAGTTTTACCCGACGCTGACCGGGTGTGTAGCTCCAAGCGCGACGCGGTTGCTCGGTGGGATCCAGAAAGTCCATTAAGCCTGTCAGTTCGCCAGCTTTTCGCGCCGGGGCTTTGGTAACCGAGTAAACGCGGTAAAACAGCTGTGGATCGCGACCGGGAATGTCGGTCTGATAATAGGGCCGTTCAACGAAAGTCGCCTGAGTTGCGGTACGTGTGACCGACCCATTTCTGTCCACTACCCATGTATTGGATGCGGAAGTAGTAGTACCGAACTTACCGTCGTTATACCGCACTAGCAGATTCCACATCATCTCATTGCCGTTTTGCGCTATCGGAAATGGGATCCCGCCGCGACAGTTAGGATCGAGCGCCAAGCCTTCGTTATGTGTGCTGCACGTGGTGGCATTGCGGATGCTGGCTTCCTCGATATCCTTCGGATAGGCAGCTGTGCGATGGGAGGGGTACACGTCCATATAGTACTCAGGGTTACGTTGCAAAACCTCCTTTTGACCTGCGCTCAGGAGATCAGCATGCTCGGCCATGTTCTCGGATGTAATTCGATACAGTGGTTGCTCGTCCTTGAACGGGTCGACCCAGAAGCCACTGCCTGGCTGGAAGCCTTCCGGAGCGTCGCGCAGCCCTCCTTCATAGGGAGGGATTGAACCATCCTCATTGCCAGCTTGAATGGCTCCCACCGCTGTCAGGCTTTGCCCTAGCTTCTTTGCTTCTTCGGGGCTCACTGCAGCATATGAGGCGGCAGAAAGGCCGCCCAGCAATAAACCGATAGCAATATTCAGTCTCATGAGCGATCTCCGATATTTCTGTTGTTAGAGTGAGGTCCGCCGGAGCAAAGCCGGCCATTTGGGAAGTTGGCCTGACTGACCGATTTGTGATCGTGGGGGCCATCCGGTTTTCGCCTGAGCGGCGCAAAGGCAATACGTGGGGTGCGCTGTCCGAGCATCGTCTGAAGCAGCGGTTTTACATTCGCGGGCCACCATAGTCGCCGGGAATGATCCAGATATGTGTCCATTCTTGTGTCCTTCTTATTTTTATTCTTCAGCGGCTAAAACTGATCATTCAGCGCAGAAGGACATCGTGATGAGTCTTTCGGCTATGAACAGCGCCTAGGTGAAACCCTAGCAGAGAATTTTACGCAATTCCATATATAGATTAAATATCTGTATACAGAATGATGTGTGCCGCCTTGCTTTTTCTGAGCGAACCGCCCAGGTGTTGTTCACCGTTTTACTCAGAGTAAAACGTTACCGCAGCGTCTGGCTGGCCTTTGATATAGGGTGATCTCAGAAAAGTCGTCAAGCGACATGCCGCTCTTGCAATCGGCTGGAAAGGATCATGAATGAATAAGAACAAAACTGATTTCGACGTCATCATCGTAGGTGGCGGAACCAATGGGCTCTCTGCTGGTTGCTATCTGGGTCTCGAAGGGAAGCAGGTTCTGGTAGTGGAGGCATTGAAGAAGGTAGGTGGCATGGCATCGTCGGGGTATTTAATCCCTGAGGCGCCCGAGCATCTGGTACATCCTTGCGCTCTGGACATGATGTCGATGCGTGTACATGCTCACGTACCTCAGGAACTGGACCTTGAACGCCACGGATTTAAGGCCATCGAGTTGGCACCCGGATATGTATATCTGCATCCCGATGGAAGCTCGCTTGTGTTTTGGCGAGACCGGCTGAAAACCGCTGCGGAGATCGAGCGCTACAGCAAGAAGGACGCCGAGGCATTTCTGGATTTCATGAACGTTGTCGACATGTTCCTCGATATTGCATTGCCTATGATGCGCGTTGATCCGGCGAAACTGAATCTTGGGGCCAAGCTCAAAGTGATAAGCAGTGCTTTGAGAAATCGCAAGCTCAAACCGGAGCTGATGGCCCTGCTGACAGGCTCCGCGCATCAAGCAGCACGTGAACGCTTCGAGCACCCGGTCACCATTTCTGCGATGTGCGCCTTGACCGGATTGGCCGGAGATATCACCGCTGATGGCGGGGGTATCTACTATGCCTTGCTGGGCTTTCTTCATCGCTTTGGTGTTGGTCGAGTGCTCGGCGGAATGCAGCAGCTGAGCAATGCCATGCGCTCCAGGCTCGAAGAGTTGGGCGGGCAG
>TARA_R110000850_G_scaffold10620_5_pt1 | contig 39411 bp, 38 predicted proteins | sample TARA_R110000850 | Tara Oceans TARA_R110000850 (sample SAMEA4397586) | marine metagenome | biome: Polar Biome; feature: [SRF] surface water layer (ENVO:00010504); material: water (ENVO:00002006), including particulate matter (ENVO:01000060) such as... | depth 5 m
GCTTGCAAGTCTGTGTGACACGGGTTTTTGGGTAAAACTGCTCTCAGGGCAGCTCAGGCCCGGCCGGTTGATCGATAATGGTTCCGATCCAGTCCGCAAAAGCGCTGATTCTCGTATAGATTCCGGGGCTTTCGACCCGCCCGCACCCGAGGCCCCAGCTGACAATGCCAACCTGCACGGGCTGGCCTGTGCGGCCATAGCGCACGAGCGGGCCGCCGCTGTCACCCTGACAGGAATCGATGAAACCGTCGCCGGCGCATATCTGGGAGGCCGTATTCACGGTGACATCGGCAAGGGATTCTTCCAGCCCGTATTCGCGGATCAGGTTCTCGATCTGCGCCTTGCATGACGCGCCGCTGACCGGCGGTACCCTGCCCTCAGCGAGACGCATCGAAGGCGCGCTGAGGTGGCGGCCACTGCGGCTGACGGCGCGCTCGCCCTTGCTCTCCTCTTCCCGGTTGCCATAGCCGGCGACATGGAATTCGGACTCTTCTTCATCGGCGCCGGGAATGGCCAGCAGGGTCGAGACAGGTCCCTGCCAGTGTCCGGAGATGCGCAGGAGCGCGATGTCGGAACCGGCCTCCGGGCGTCCGGCCTGGTAGTCAGGATGCACTTCGATCCGGTTGACCGGAAACACTGATCCGGCGGCCACACGGCGCAGGTCGCTGTTGCCGATCACCAGAATGAGCGGCCCGAAGCGCACGAGGTTGCCGTCCGCATCAGGGATGTACTGCACAGCCCGGCCGGCCGAATCGACACGGGCGGCTTCAACGCAATGGGCCGCCGTCAGCGCCCAGTTTTCGCTGATCATCGTTGCCCCGCACTCATGGAACAGCGCGCTGCCCTGTATTGACTGCAGGGAGGCGATGCCGGGCCAGTTATCGGCACTGGCATCATTGCCGCCGATGATCTGCCTGGCCGTGGCAGGCATGGCGGACAGCCCGGCGGCACACGCCATCAGCATGGCGGTTTTCAGGATCAGGAAAGTACGCTCGCCGGCCTGTCTCATCATCTTTCGTCCCTCACGCCCTTACCATACGCCCACTTTGGCCCTGTTCCAATGCGGGTCTGAAGGCGGCGTCAGGGGGTGGTGAGGGGGGGTATGCCGGTGGTGGCGGATATCCAGTCGGCATAGGCGGCGACGCGCATGTAGACGCCCGGGCTCTCTTCCCGGCCACACCCGAGGCCCCAGCTGACCACACCCACCTGGACCGGTGGCCCCTCCGCGCCGCGCTGCACCAGCGGGCCGCCGCTGTCGCCCTGGCATGAGTCCGAATAGCCTGTTCCCGCGCACAGCTGCCATTCCGGCGAAACCGTCACGCCGTCATATTCCGGGCCGAAATCGTTGCGGTCGATGAGGGTTTCGATCTGGGTCCTGCAGGTTTCAGGGTCGACCTCGGGCACGTCGCCTTCCTGCAGCACCATCATCGGTGCGCTGAGGTGACGCCCGCTGCGGCTGACCGCTTCCTGCCCTGTCGCCTGCTCGCCGGACTTGCCATAGCCGGCGACCAGCAATGACGACCAGGGCTCTACCAGTCCGGCGGCCTCACCCGTCAGGCCGTCCAGCCTCGCGACCGGGCCTTTCCAGCTGCCGTCAATGTTCAGGAGTGCAAGGTCGTGGCCCCGTTCAGGATAGCCGCGCGTATAGCCCGGATGGACGGTGATGCCCCGGACGAGAAAGACGGAATCCTTTGCCACACGGCGCAAGTCGCCTGCGCCGACAGTGACGGTGATCGGACCGAAGCGCACAAGCCGGCCGTCTTCATCCGGCACGTATTGTATGGCACGGCGGCCACCCTCGATGCGGGCGGTCTCGACGCAATGGGCGGCGGTGATTGCCCAGCTTTCGGCAATCATCGTGGCGCCACACTCATGATAGATCGCGCGCCCCTGCACCGACTGCATCGACGCCATGCCCGGCCAGTCTGCCGGGTCGGCATCGCGGCCTTCGACGACACAGGCCGTGGCCAGCGCCAGCGTGCCCAGTGCAAAGCCCCATTTTGTGAGTGATCTCATGCGGTTTCCCCCTTGGCCTTGCCCGCAGTATACACGCCCCGCGCAATCGCGCGCGCCAAAGTGGAGGCAGCCAGCTCGCCGATACGCGCGACCGCTGCTGGCGCCGCGTCCGGCAGGGGCCGCTTGCCCGTGGCCAGCACGAAGACGGCATCGCCGTCAAAAGGGGCAAAGACCGGCCGGATGGCGCGGGAAAAACCCGACAGCGCCATCTGCGCAACGCGCTTGGCCTGATCGGGCGTCAGGATCGCGTCTGTGGCAATACAGGCAATGGTCGTGTTCTGGCCGAGGGCCGGATTCATCTTGGCTGCGCCCCAGTCTTCCGGGTCCATCGCAAAATCGGCAGGCGGGCGCTTGGCGCCATACTCGCCGTCAATCTCGTATGGCCAGGCCCAGAAAGCCTCCGTGCCGGGCATGTAGACCGAGCCATAGCAATTGACCGCCGCGATGGCGCCAATCGTGAACTTGTCCTTTGTGACGACACTGGCCGAGCCTGTGCCGCCAAGGTGCGCCCCGGCTGCTGCGCCGAACCCTGCCCCCGCCCGGCCCAGCCTGAACGTGTCAGAGACCGTATCATAGGCCTTGCGTCCCAAAGCCGCATAGGGCGAGACATCGCCCCAGTCCTTGTTGCCTCCATTGGCGAGGTCATAGAGGATGGCCGACGGCACGATGGGTGATTTGGGCACCGTGGGCAGGTCGATCAGGCCGAACCCGCGCCCTGCCTGTTTGAGACCAGCCGCCACGCCATCAGCCGCGGCAAGTCCAAAGGCGCTGCCGCCCGACAGGACAATCGCATCCACCGCGTCGACCAGCGTGCCGCCGGCCAGCAGGTCCGTCTCGCGCGTGCCGGGCCCGCCGCCCGCGACGCAGACGGCCGCCACCAGCGGCTTGTCGGCGAGAATCACCGTTGTGCCGGTGCGCACCGCAATGTCTTCGGCCTGTCCGACCCTGATGCCGGAGACGTCTGTAATCAGGTTCTTCGCACCCGGTCTGGCCATCATGTCTGCCCTTGTCTTTCCATTCGCCTACCAGTCTCATAAGGTCAGCCGGACACTGCGCCAAGCAAAGGGTTTTTCATGTTTCGCCGCTTCTCCCTATCTTCCCGCCCCGTGACGCTGCCTTTCCTGGCCCTGGCAGGGATTGCGCTGGCCGCCTGTGCGCCTGCCAAGGACAATACCGCCCCGACCGGTGACGCCGCGCGCGAAGCCGCCGCAGAGGCCGAGGCGCTGAGCCCGCCACTGGGCGATCTGAGCTGGACCAGGGGCGCGATGGTGGCTGCGGCCAACCCGCTGGCAGTTGAGGCGGGCCTCGAAGTGATGCGCAATGGCGGTAATGCGATTGATGCGGCCATCGCCGTTCATGCGGTTCTGGGCCTTGTCGAACCGGAAAGCTCCGGCCTCGGGGGCGGCGCCTTCATGGTCTATTATGACCGCGCCCGCGACGAGCTGACCGTTTTTGACGGCCGCGAAATGGCCCCGGCCTCCACGACGCCTGAGCATTTCATCAAGGATGGCGAGGTGATGGGCTTCATCGATGCCTGGCAATCGGGCCGCGCTGTCGGCGTGCCGGGACAGGTGGCGCTGTACAAGGCGGCCCATGACGCGGCCGGAACCGGTGACTGGGCGGCCAATTTCGCGCCCGCGATCAAGCTGGCTGAAGACGGCTTTGCCGTTTCGCCGAAACTGGCCGAGACGCTGGCGTCGGAACGGTTGCGCAGCTTCATCCGGCTGGACGAAAATCCCGTCACGGCCGCCTATTTCTATCCGGACGGCAATCCGCTGCCGGTCGGCTTTGTGCGCGACAACCCGGATTATGCCGCCACCCTGAAAGCCATTGCCGCTGAAGGCCCCAGCGCCTTCTACAAGGGCGATATCGCCGCCGGTATCGTTGCGGCCACCAATGAGGGCCCCGAAGGTGGCGACATGACGCTGGAGGACCTTTCCAATTACACCGTCCAGACGCGGCCTGCCCTCTGCGGCACGCTGCCGACCGGCTACAGGATCTGTTCGGCCCCGCCGCCAAGTTCGGGCGGCGTGACACAGAACGCGATCATGGGACTCTACGACCAGATGAAGCCTGGCCCGAACATGCGCGTGTCGGAAGACTATTACCTGAAGATCTTCGTCGACGCGCAGCGCCTCGCCTATGCCGACCGCGACTATTATGTTGCCGACGCGGACCATGTCACTGTACCGGCAGCCGACCTGATCAACCCTGACTATCTGAAAGTGCGCGCGACCGAGGCCTTTGCCCCGGACGCCCACGCAACACCGGGCGATCCCGGCGTGGCGCTGGGCCGTGACCCGATGATCGGCATGTGGGGACAGGACAAGACCGAGCACGCCCCGGGCACGACGCATCTCTCGATCATCGACACGGACGGCAATGCGGTGGCGATGACTGCGACGGTGGAGGCCGCATTCGGCTCGTCACGCATGACCCACGGCTTCCTGCTGAACAACCAGCTGACCGACTTCTCCCGCGCGCCCACCGCCGGTGGCCTGCCTGTGGCCAACGCACCGGCTTCCGGCAAGCGTCCGCGCAGCTCCATGTCGCCGACACTGGTTTTCGATGCGCAGGGTGACCTGTTCATGGTGACCGGCTCGCCGGGCGGCAATTCGATCGTCGCCTATGTTGCCAAGACGCTTGTCGGTGTCCTCGAATGGGGCCTGACGGCGCAGGAGGCGGTCGACCTGCCGAACATCATCGCGCGCGGCGACACGGTTGGCGTTGAAGTGGACCGAGAAGGTGGACCGGAAGATGCCGAGACGCTGCGCAATATGGGCTATACGGTTGAAGAGCGCACGGGCGAGAATTCGGGCCTGCACGTGATTGTCGTGCGTGACACCGGCCTTGAAGGCGCCGCTGACCCGCGCCGCGAAGGCATTGCGAAGAAGCTGGAATAGGCAACTGAAGCTATTTCCCGGGCGCCCACATTTTGACTCCGCCCAGGGTGAGCGCTCCGGGCAAGCCATGAAGCGGTAAAGAATGGCCAAGCTCTATTTTTCCTATGCGGCGATGAATGCCGGCAAGTCGACGATCCTGTTGCAGGCAGCGCACAATTATCGTGAGCGTGGCATGGATGTGCTGTTGCTGACATCAGAACTCTATGGCGGGACGAAAGACGGGCATATCTCGTCGCGCATCGGCATCAGTTCAGAGGCCGTGCTCTATTCGCGCGATGTGGACCTGTTCGCTTTGGTGCAGGCGGCGATGGCCCGGGGCCGCCTCGATGCGATCTTCGTGGACGAGGCGCAATTCCTCACCAAGGAACAGGTCTGGCAACTGGCCCGCGTGAGCGACCATCTGCGTGTGCCGGTGCTGGCCTATGGCCTGCGCACAGACTTCCGGGGCGAGCTGTTCGAGGGGTCTGCCGCCCTGCTCGCGATTGCAGACAACCTGCGTGAAATCCGCACGATCTGTGACTGCGGCAGCAAGGCCACCATGGTCGTGCGCCTCGGGCCGGATGGCAAGGCGTTGACCGAGGGCGACCAGGTGTCAATCGAGAAGACGACCTATCTCTCACTCTGCCGGCGCCACTGGGAAGAGCGCATGGGTCGCTTCCCTCCCGCCTGAGTCTGTAAAAAGCCCCCGGTCTCCCGGGGGCTCTGGAAAGTGTCTGCCGGTAAGGCCGGATCAGAACGCGTAGCGCGCCATGATCTGGAAGACCGGGCCGGCTTCTTCGGTTTCAAGCTCGTACTCGTCGAAATCGCGATCCATCTGGTCGATCTCGTTGTCGAACTTGTTGAAGACCTCATCCTTCGATGCGTTCAGCAGGTTCGAGCCGACAGCGCGGATGGTGAAGCTGTCACCAATGCTCTTCTCCACGAAGATTTCGAGGTCGGCGCCATAAGACGTGGTGACTTCTTCGGAATTGATGCGCTCGTAGGCGTCGCCCTGTTTGCGATAGGTGACGCCGAAGGCTGCGGCATAGACAGGCAATTCCTGGATGAAGCCGAAATTGTAGACATATTCCGACTGGCTGTTGAAACGGCGCTCACCGATGAAGTCATCGATCTTGCTGTCGAGCAGCGAGAGGTTGGCGAAGACTCCGGTGTTTTCCATGCCGAAGGCAACGAGCGAGGTCGAGAGGTCGAACTCGATGCCGTAGACCTGGCCGTCGCCGACATTCTCCGGCGTCAGGACGAAGGAGTTCGGGTCGTACACGGCCAGGGCCGCAGGATCACCGGCCCGCGCCTGGTCACAGGTGAAGCCTTCATCGTCCTCGAACTCGTCGCAATAGTCATCCGACGGTGCGCCGGTATTGACGACTTCGATCAGGTCTTTGACATCGCGGTAGAAGACGTTGACGCCAAACACGCCGGTCTTGCCGATGCGGCGCTCATAACCCACGTCGAGGCCCCATGCATTTTCAGGATCGAGCTGGGGATTGCCGAGCAGGTCGCTGTCACCATACTCGCCGGTCAGCAGGACGGGCGAGACGAAGTTGAAGTTCGGACGACGCACGGTGCGCGCCACCGAGGCGGTGAAGCGATCAAGGCTGGTGGCGTCATACTTGATATGCGCAGACGGCAGCAGGGTCGCGTAGTCATTGCTCTGGTTCTGGAGGTCTGCGTCGACGGTCCGGTCATTGATCGAGACGTCGGTTGTCTCGTAACGCAGGCCAGCCTCCCAGTCGAGATTGCCGACTTCGCCGTTCAGGACCGCGAAGATGTCGATCCGGTCTTCCTCGATCGAACTGAGCCCGCCATCTTCGGCTTCAAAGTCGGCATAGACGAGACCAAACTGGGTCGGCGTCTCGCTGAACTGGTCGTAGCCAGTGAGCGTGTCGAGATCCAGCTCGTCTTCCGCGGCGCTGATATCGGTGTCGCGCTGCTTGGTCTGGAAGAAGATGCCTGCTTCGAATTTCAGTGTATCGGAAAATTCGAATTCGTGGGCCAGCTCGGCAGAGAATTCCTCGTCCGTGATGTCGGCGCGTACCGACTCGCCTTCAATGACAGGCACTTCGCCATCATCATAGTCAACGTCGAAGTCGAGCTCTTCCTCGAACTCGCGTACCTGCTCGTCAAAGCTGGCGAAAGCGAGCTTGAATTTGGTCTCACCGGCCGACCATTTCTGCGCGAACTTGCCTTTCACGCTGTAATTGGTCTGCTCGATATTCGCGACGTTGGCGTTGTCGGTCAGCAGGTTGCCATCCGGCAGCGGGCCCGACACGCCTGTTGGAATGTCATACTCGAACGAGCGCTCGTCTTCGGTCCGGTCCGTGTAGACGAAGAACCCGTCCAGCTCCATCCTGGTGCCGTCCCGGTCGAACTGGTAGTTCGAGTTGAACGAATAATCAGTGCCGTCGCGCGTGTCGGTCTGGTCTTCGCGATTGTCAAACTCGCTGGTGCGGTAGTCCGGGTCATTTTCCGGGCTGTCGCCATAGCGCAGCGACGATTTGAGTTTCGGGTTGTAGCGGCCCTGCACGTTGGCACCGAGCAGGATACGGCCCGGGCCGAACGCGCCACCATAGACGCCGCCGAAGCTCGGCTTCACTTCGCCATCATCGAAACGCAGCGCACCGGCACGAATATAGCCGCCATCCAGTTCATATCCGTCACGCAGGACGATGTTCAGTGTGCCTGCAACCGCGTCACCCGACCGGCGGGCCGTGGCACCGCGAACAATCTCGACACGGTCGATCAGCTCAGCCGGGATACGGTCCATGAAGAAGGAGCGGTCGGCATTGGAGCCTGGCACTTTCTCGCCATTGATGAGGATTTGTGTATAGCCCGGATCAAGGCCGCGCAGACGGGCGCCATCGCTTTCGATCACGTCGGACAGGAAGGTGACGGACGGCACACGCTTGAGCGCATCACCGGCGGTCAGCGGCTCGAAGCGCTGGAAATAGTCCTGGCCGTAGGTCAGGGTCTGCACCGTATCATCGGTACGGTCGCGATAGCCGATATAACCCTGCACGACAACGGTTTCGGCGCGCATGATCGGATCGCCTTCGGCATCAATCGGCGCGGCTGGCTCGACGGTTTCGGCAGGCTCTGCAACCTGGGCATGAGCCGTGATGCCGGAGCCGAGGCAGAAGGCTGCGAGGCTTATGCCACGCAGGAGCGTGTGTTTGTCTGACATGCAAAAAATTCCCCTGGTTTTCACGCCGCGATAGCAAGGCATCGTCACGGATTGGCGACACATTTTTACGATTTTTATGACAGCGGCTTTGTAGCAACACTGGCGAAAAGAAGGGGTGGCGACACAGTGCGAGTAGAGCTATAGGCAGGTCCAGATTCCGACCCCTGATGGAGACTGACATGCCTTTTGCCCGCCTCGTCCTCGCTGGCGCTTCCGCCATCACCCTTGCCGCGTGCGTCACTGTTGCGCCCGTGCCAACCGTGCCCGTCATGGTGACTGCGGAGACCGCTCCGGCCGGCGCAACGGGCGACGCAGCTGACGATCCGGCTGTGTGGCGCCACCCCACGGACGCGGCGCAATCTCTTATTCTCGGTACGAACAAACAGGAAGGCCTGGTCGTCTACGCCCTCGACGGGTCTGAACGTCAACGCCTGCCGATCGGGCCGATCAACAATGTCGATGTGCGTCAGGATCTCGGTTCGGCCTATGACATTGCCGTTGCCAGCAATGACACGCAGGGCATCTCAGTCTTTTCGATTGACCGCACCACAGGCGAAGTGAAGCACGTCAACGACGTGCCGACGGGCAAGACCGAACCCTATGGAATCTGCCTCGGCAAGAGTGGCAATGCAGGGGTTGCGGGTGTCACCTACAAGGATGGAACGATCGAGCTGTGGGAGCTGGACGGTGAGGCGGATGGCGTCACGGGCACACTGGCGCGCAGTGTGAAACTGGCCACGCAGCTGGAAGGGTGCGTGTTCGATGAGGTCAACGGCACGCTGGTGATCGGCGAAGAGGCCCATGGCGTCTGGAGCCTTGCCTACATGGATGCCGCTTCGGTTCCTGTCGAGATCGATACGGTCGCGGCCAATAATGGACTGGTCGCCGACGTCGAAGGTGTCTCGATCTGGCGCGGACAGGATGGCAAGGGCTGGATCGTTGCCTCCGCGCAGGCTGCTGATCGCTATGTCGTTTACGAGCGTCAGGCTCCGCATGCCGTGATGGGCGTGTTCACGCTGGTCGCCAATACGCAAGCCGGGATCGACAAGGTTACGCACACGGACGGCCTGGACGTGTTTTCGGGCGCCCTGCCCGGCTATCCGCGCGGCATTCTGGTGGTGCAGGACGATGGCAATCCGAATCCGGAACAGGACCAGAATTTCAAGCTGGTTGACTGGGCCATGTTAGAAACGGCGCTCGGCCTGCCTGTGCTCGAAGCCGAATAGGGACGGATCGCGGAGCGCCGCCGCGTAATTGCAATTGGCCATGCCAGCGAGACCGAGGGCATGAATCTCCCCGTCAAGCTGGCCGGCATCCTCACATTCGAACGCGAGCGAAGCATGGACGCGTCCGTCACATTCGGCCCGGGTATTTTCAGCGCGCAGGCCGTTTTTTGTATGCTTGCGCCGGGTCTTTCTGACATGGCGGATATCGGCTGCCCCAGCCAGGGCCTCGCGCAGGCAATCGGGGCTGGCGCAGGCCGACGTGTCAGCGTCGGGAAACAGCCCTGCGAGCAGGGTCAGGGACGGCGCCGACAGGGGAAACGGATCACTGACAACCGGATGCCAGCGTTCCAGCAGCCCCCATGTCCCCAGTCGCGCTTTCAGTTCCAGCACCGTGCCGCCTCGCAGCTTGGGCATAAGGTCGGTGCGGCCGGGAGCGAGGAGATAGATGTCTGTCCGCGCCTCGGCATCCCCGAATGCCAGCCGCCTTTCGAGGCGACCGACATGCGCGTCAACGGCATCCGGCCAGCAGCGGAATTCGAAGCGCGGCGGCTTAGCTGTCATCCTCTTTCCCTTCATTTCCAATCGACGGCTTTCCGAAAAAGCGGCTTTCGAGAAGACGTACAGGCAGCAGGACGATGACGGCGAGCAGGGCACCAAGGATGGCGACGGTCAGGTAGCCTGCACCGCTGGCCAGTCCGACGGCGCCGGCAAGCCACATCCCCGCCCCGGTTGTCAGGCCTTTCACCGAGCCGCGGGACTGCAGGATGGTTCCGGCCGCGAGGAAGGCGACACCGGCGGTCACAGCCTCCACGACGCGGATCGGGTCAAGCTGGGTCTGACGGTCACCAGCCCCGAAGGTCTCGATCATTTCAATCGCAATGATCGTGAAGACCGCGGCCGCCAGCGCCGTCAGCATGTGGGTGCGCAGCCCGGCCGGGCGGTCACGGGCCTCCCGGTCTATACCGATGACAAGGCCAAGACTGCAGGCCACCAGTAAGCGCAGCAGGATCACCGCAAGCGGGAGGTGTGTATCAAAGGACGTGGCAAGAATCTCATGCATTGTGTGCCCTCCATGCGGGCACTCTGTGCAACGCGCCAGGAGCGCTGGGGTTTCCGGCGTTTCAATGCGGCAGATGAAGGCCGGAAGCTTAATGCCAGAGCCGGTTTTCGAGACGCGTTCACGCCTGCTGTTTTATCAGTGTCACAAAAATTGTTTCGGTGATGCGGTTTCGCGGAGAAAGCCGGAAATCGTCTCGCACGGAGGGACACGCCGGTTTCCGATGTCATCAGGCTTCACGGGTCCTCCCTAATCCTGCCTTAATTGCGAGCGATGATTCACACTGCTGGGGAAAAGGAGGAGAGTTCCCGTGGGCGTTAAGCGGAATGCGATACTCGGACTTTTGACAATTGCGGCCTTTGTCGGCTGTGGCCTGCTGGCGAGTGCCGAGGCGCAGGAAACATCCGAGGCGCAGATCGACTATGACGGCTTTCTGGGCCTGAGCGGGGAGATCGCCGCCTATCGCCAGTCACGTCTGGTCGACCTAGAGACCTTCAACGCAATGAAAGCCGAACCCGGAACAATCCTTCTGGATACACGCAGTTCCGAGGCCTTCCACATGGGCCATATTGACGGCGCGGTGAACCTGAACTTTTCCGATTTCACTGACGAGAAACTGGCCGGGGTTGTGGGCGACACGTCCACTCGTATCCTGATCTACTGCAACAACAATTTCAGCGACAATGTCGCGCCGGTCATGCTGAAACGCATGGAGCTGGCGCTGAATGTGCCGACCTTCATCAATCTCTATGGCTATGGATACGAGAATATCTATGAGCTGAAGGGTGCCCATTCGATCAGGGATGCCGATATCCATTGGGTGTCCGACTGGCCCGAAATGGTCGAGGCCGCGACTGTTCAGCAAAACTAAAGTGCCAATCTGACGCCTTGCTTTTGCAGGCGCGAGGGGTCATTTGCGGGCTGAACCTGAATAGCCGTCCCCGCAAAGAGGCCCGCCCATGTCCGCTGATGCATCCGCCGCCGCTGCAGTGCCCGCACCGAAAGTGAACCCTAACGCTCCGACCGAGGAAACGGTCCTCAGCGTCGAGCATTATACCGACCGGCTGTTCCGCTTCCGCATCACGCGACCGCAGAGCTTCCGCTTCCGCACCGGCGAGTTCGTGATGATCGGCCTGCCCAGGGACGACGGCAAGCCGCTGCTGCGCGCCTATTCCATCGCCTCGCCGGCCTGGGATGAGGAACTGGAATTCTATTCGATCAAGGTGCCTGACGGTCCGCTGACCTCACGCCTGCAATCGATCCAGCCTGGCGACAAGGTTCTGCTGGGCAAGAAGCCGACCGGCACTCTGGTGCTGGACGCGCTGACCCCAGGCAAGCGCCTCTACATGTTTTCCACCGGCACCGGCTTTGCGCCTTTCGCCAGCCTGATCCGCGACCCGGACACCTATGAGCGCTATGACGAGGTGATCGTCACGCATACGTGCCGCGACAATGGCGAACTGGCCTATTCAACCAACCTGGTGCGCGACATCGCCAACGATCCACTGGTCGGCGAGATGTCCGAGGGCAAGCTTCGGCTCTATACGAGCTGTACCCGCACGCCCCACCCGACCATGGGCCGGATCACGACGCTGATCGAGACAGGCAAGCTGTTCGAGGATCTTGGCGTGCCGAAGCTGGATCCGGCGACCGACCGGGCGATGATCTGCGGGTCGATGGAGATGATCCAGGACGTGAAGGCCCTGATGATCGCCAATGGCCTGACCGAAGGGTCAAACGCCGCCCCGGCCGAATTCGTGATCGAGAAAGCCTTCGCGGGCTGACGGGCCGCCTGTTGCAGCCACGACAGAAAATCTGACGCCAACGTCATGTATTGACATGCCCCACGCACCCCGTGTCCACTCCCTTGAAAAATGAGGGGAGTCGACATGGCGGTTTCACGACGAACGATGATGGTGGCGGGCGGCGCTGTGATTGCCGGCGGCGCAGCCATTCCCACGGCACGCCACCTGTCATGGGGCGGGCGGGACTTTGTCCGGCCGGACTATGACCCGGATTATCCCGAAGCGCCTGCGGGTGAGGAAAGCTGGATGAACTGGTCCGGGGTGGAGCGGGCGACGCCGCAGGCGATGCGCCTGCCTGCCAGCGAGGATGAACTCAGCCAACTGATGGCCGGCACCAACGGACGCGTGCGCCCCTATGGCAGCGGCCACTCGTTTACTGGCCTTGCGCCCAGCGAGGGCATGATGGTGGATGTGAGCCGTCTGGCCGGCCTGAAATCGCTCGATTCTGCGACCGGCCTTGCCACGTTTGGCGCGGGCACGCGCCTGTTCCAGATGGCAACCGAACTGGCCAGTGCGGGCCGGGCCTTGCCGAACCTGCCGGATGTCGACGTGCAGACGCTGGCGGGGAGCTTCTCGACGGCCACACATGGCACGGGCGAAACACTGACCGCGCTGCATGACCATATCGAGGCATTCCGCATCGTGACCGCGAATGGCGACATTCTGGACGTGTCGCGTGGCAACCATCCGGACCTTTTCGCGGCGGGGCGCGTGTCGCTGGGCGCGCTGGGTGTGATCACGCAATATACGCTGCGCACGGTGCCCATGTTCAACCTGCGCCGGAAGGTCTGGGTTGAGCGGATCGAGACGCTGATGGAACAGGCCGAGGCGCTGGCCAGCCAGCACCGCAATTTCGAATTCTACTATTTCCCGCATACGGGGCTGGCCGCCGGAATCAGCCATGACCTGCACGAGGGGCCGGTGACGGGTAAGGGCGAGAGTGAGGATGATTCCACGCTGGAGGACCTCAAAGCCCTGCGCGATTCCATGGGCTGGTCACCCTGGCTGCGCCGCAAGATCATCGGCGCCGCCCTGCCCCGCGGCGTGGTCGAGGATGTCAGCGACAGTTCCTACAAACTGCTGGCGACAACACGGCCGATCAAGTTTAACGAGATGGAATATCACCTGCCGCGCGCAAACGGTCTGAAAGGCCTGCGCGAGGTGATCGCCAGGCTTGAAAAGCGCAAGGACGTATTCTTCCCGATGGAAGTGCGTTTTATCGCGCCGGACGATGCCTGGCTGAGCCCGTTCGGTGACGGGCCGCGCCTGTCGATTGCAATCCATGCCGCCGTGGACGAGCCTTATGACTATTTCTTCTCGGACATCGAGCCGATCCACCGGGCCAATGGCGGGCGGCCGCACTGGGGCAAGCATCATTCGCTGGGACACGCGGACCTGACGGCGCTGTATCCGAAATTCGGGGACTTCCTGGCCCTGCGCCGCGAGCTGGACCCGGCGGGCAAGCTCCTGAACCCGCATCTTGCCCACCTGTTCGGGGAAGATTTCGATGATTGAGCTTTCCCGCCGCAATGTAATCCTGGGCGGCGCCGCCCTTGCTGGAGTGACCGTGCTGATGATGAAACCCGGAGACAAGAGCGGGCCGCGCGACGCGTATTTCCTGGACGTGCAGAAGGCGCTGATTTCGGCGGGCATTGCGGTCCCGACCATGGTTGTGGACAAGGCCCGGCTGAATGCAAATATCGACACGCTGAAAGGCTTCCTGCCGCCGGGCATGGGCTATCGCATCGTGGCAAAGTCCCTGCCCTCGCTTGGCCTGATCGATCATGTCCGCAAACGGACGGGTAGGGACCGGCTGATGACGTTCAACCTGCCGATGCTGCTGGAGATTTCGCAGGCCATGCCGGAGGCGAGCCAGCTCTTGGGCAAGCCCCTGCCCGTGGTGGCGGCGCGGCACTATTTCGAGCGATTGCCGCTGGAGGCTTCCGGCGCAGCGGAGAACATACAATGGCTGGTCGATACGCCGGAGCGACTGGCGCAGTATGCGTCGCTGGCGGATGACATGGGCCGCGACATGGCGGTGAATGTGGAGCTGGACGTGGGCCTGCACCGGGGCGGCATGGTGGCAGGGGCAGACCTCAAAGCCATGATGGAGGCGATCAAGGCGAACCCGCGCCTCAGCTTTGCCGGTTTCATGGGATATGATCCGCACATTGCGTCGCTACCGACGGCCATGGGCTGGCGGGACCGGGCGATCAGGGGGGTGCGCACGGGTTATGCAGCGGCGCTGGCGCAGGCGGGCGAAGTGTTCGGCGCGGACGCATTGGCGGGCATCACCCGCAATGCCGCCGGAAGCCCGACCTACCGCAATTATCAGGACACAGAGATCGCCAGTGAAGTGTCGGCCGGATCCTGCCTCGTCAAGCCGACGCATTTCGACACCGAGCTGCTGGAACCGCATGTGCCGGCGAGCTTCATCGCAACGCCGGTGATAAAGTCGCTGCCGGTGACGCAGATGCCCGGACTGGAATTTGCTGACGGCGCAACCAGGGCGTGGAACCCGAATGCCTCAAAAACCGTCTTCATCTATGGCGGTAACTGGCTGGCCGACCCGGTCGACCCGCCGGGCCTGCAATACAACAAGACGTTCGGGCGGTCGTCGAACCAGGAAATGCTGAATGGCGGGCCCGACCTGGAGATCAGCGCGGACGAATTCGTGTTTCTACGCCCACACCAGAGCGAGGCGGTGTTCCTGCAATTCGGAGATATTGCCGTTTACGAGGACGGCGCGATCACCGAGCGGTGGCCGGTATTTGACTATTCCGCTTGATCTGAAACCTCACGGCGACGCTTCGCCTCTGCTTACATTACAAAAAATTGTGGCGACTGGCGGCTGTTTCCTGCGTCCGTCGCCTCGACAAATGGGTGGGGATGGGGTGAGCTGATCGTCATTGTACAGTTCGAATTAAGCCGGGAGGCCTCTCCATGAATGTGGCGCGTAAAGTATTTTCAGCAGGCATTTTCCTGGCGCTTGGCGCGTGCGCCAGTGGGCCGCCCGATCTCAAGGACAACCAGATCGTTCCCGGCCAGCGTGTCAGCAATGTGGAACTGGGCATGTCATTGTCCAGCCTGCTATCACTACAGGGAAAGCCCCGCCGCACCATTCCGATCGCGCATACGGACGCCACATCCTACACATTTGACGGGCTGACCGTCGCCGCAGATGACAAGGTCTACTGGATCATCGCGCATGACCCCCGCTTCTTCACGGACCGGGGCGTGTCCATGGGATCGGAGCAGATATTTGCACGGGGAACGTACGGGAAGCCGAAATGCGTGGTGACCCGCGCCAGCGTCACCGTCTATGATTATGGTGACATCTATTTCGAAGTCGACAATGCGACGGGCAAGGTCGGGCAGATCGGCATCCAGCGCAGCACGCAGACCTGCGACGGGGCATCATAGCGCATCGATGGGCAAGGTCTCGCCTGCCATTGGCCGCTGACCTGCATTCCAGATGTGGAGCGCCTTTGTAAGCGGGACCATGGGTCACGTTACAGACCGGGCCGACTGGTTGCAGTTTTCGTGTTGTGTTCGTTGGTCGGTGCCTGGCCGGGCAACGATGATGACAGACTGGAGGTGCGAAGAAGGCATCAGGGTCATTTTCCCAGGCTCGCGCAGGTTACACTCCGATCGGAAACCCGCGCCGATTTCCGGCATTTTTCTGGAACGATAATGGTGGAATGCCGTTGATTGGGGGAATGATGCAACGGGCCTGATGGCGCGTAATTCGAACTGTCAGTGCACGCTCCATTCCCGATGAAGCAAGGAAAGGAGTAATCCATGAGAACCTTCAAGATGAACCTCCTCGCCGCTGCCGCACTTGGCCTGGCGCTGGCGCCCGGCGCCGCGACGGCACAGGATGAAGACATGCAGGCGGACACCAATGCGCAGGCAGAAACAGAGACTGGCATTGTGCCAGATGTGCAGACAAATCCCTATCGGATGGCAGATGGAAGCTGGGTATCACTCTCCGGCACTGTGACCAATGCCACAGCTCACGGGTTTGACCTCGACTATGGCGCAGGCATCGTCCCCGTCGAGATGGACGACTATGATGCCTGGCCAGAGGCCTATTTGCTGGCCGATGGACAGAATGTCGGGGTTGTCGGCAAGATTGACGATGACCTGTTCGAACTGACCTCGATCGAGGCCTCGACCGTGTATGTGGCCGGACTGAATACAAGCTTTTCAGCCAGTTCTGCCGACGAAGAGAGCCTTGGCGAGATCGCCTTCTACCACTTGCCTGATCTCAGCAATGTCGTGCTGGAGGGCAAGGTGAAGGATGTCGATGTCAAGAAAGGCGAATTTTCGCTGGTCGCCGGTGGCAGCTCCTATGACGTGAGTATTGAGGATCTCGGCTATAATCCGCTGGATGAAATCGGCTTTCAGGAAATCGCCAATGGTGACCGTGTGCGCATCACAGGCATGCTCGACAAGGAAGCCTTCACGGACGACGAGATCGATGCGACCAGTATCGTGACGCTCAACAAGGGCTGATCGTTCACTGACCGCAGACATGTCGCAAAGAGGCGGGCCTTCGGGCCCGTCTTCTTTGGTCTGGCAGTCGCTGCGGTGCGCGAGTGCGCGAGCCGGACGCCTGGCTCTACGTCATGAGAGTGCGCGCGTTGCGGGAAATTCTTCGTCCCCTGATACCCGTTAGGTGAAATGGTAAACTTGTGTTAATTGTTCCGCACACAAGAAGAAATGGGAGGACGAGATGCATATGATGAGTTCACTGAAGATCGCTGCAATTGCGGCATCAATCGCGCTGGCTGGGTGCGCGACATCGGCAATGGCACAGGAGCCTGCCACTCCAGCGGCCGCACAGGACGATGGATACCCGCTCACAAGCGGAGATTTCTGGGAAGTTACCGGAATTGACATCAAACCTGGTGGCGGCCTGTACTACGCAAACCACCTGGCTGACAAATGGAGAGCCTCGCAGGAATTTGCCAAGTCGAAAGGCTGGATCAAGGACTACAAGGTTCTGTCGAACTATCACAATCGCTCAGGTGAGCCGGACCTTTACCTGATCACTGTCATGGAAAGCCTTCCCAACGGTCCCGAGGGTGAGGCCCAGGGCGAGGAATTCCGCGCATGGGCTGAAGCATCGACGGCACAGCTTGTATCAGAGAATCTGGACCGCGCGGAATTTCGCGAAATCATGGGTACAAGCCTGATGCAGGAGCTGAACTTCAAAGACTAGGCATCATCCGGATCGAGACTGAAAGCCGCCGGTCTGCCCGGCGGCTTTCACTGTTTCAGATGCTGCGGTGGGGCTCAGAATGGTCCCACTCGGCCAGCAGGGTGCGCAGGGCCGAGACGAAGGCGAGCGGCTGGTCGAGCATGACATGGTGGCGGGCATGCGGGATGGAGATGAACGGCACCTGGTGACCGAGCAGCTTGCGCATGTAGTCGCCGACGTCATCGGGCATCAGTTCGCTTTCCTCGCCGCGAATGATGGCGATGCGGCAGGCCGCAGCTTTCAGCAGGTCAGCGGGATCCCTGTTCGGCTGGAAATGGGTCCAGATTGACGGGTCGAATTTCCAGGTGAAACCGCCATCAGTCTTCTTGAGGCTCCACCGGGCGATATAGTCCATTGCATAATGATTCTCGCACAACTGGGGCGGCGCGAGGCGGAAACGGCCAAGCGCGCTGGCGAGATCGTCATAGACGCGGTTGGGCCGGCCGGAACGTGGCGGGCCCCGATGGGGGCGTTCGGGCGGGTTCACGGGGCTGTCGACGATGACCATGCCGGTGAAACGGTCACCATGCTCTGCGCCCGTGACCAGCGTGACGAAACCGCCAAAGGAATGGGCGACGATGATAGGTTTCACATCTGAGTCGAAGAGGCCGGCATGTTCGGCAACGGCGATCTGTTCGGCGCCGAATGTCGCCATGTCATAGGCATCGCGCCAGTCGCTTTCGCCCATGCCGGAAAACGTGATCGCAGCGACATTGTAGTGTTCGGCAAAATACGGCGCCACGAAATCCCACCAATGGGCGTGTGCGCCATTGCCGTGGACGAGCAACAGGCCCGGACGGCCGCGCTGGCCCCAGCGCTGGTAATGGACATGCGCACCCTTCACGTCGACAGAATGGGTCTCGTAGGGGGTGGCGACGGCCTGCTGGAACCAGTCAGGCGCTGGCGGCACAGCGCCTTTGTATTCCAGCAGCGGGCCACCCTCGGACGGCATTTCCGCTGGCTGGTCGCGCACGATCCCTTCGGCACCTGAACTCATGGCCCATCCTCTCAACCTGACACACCTGTCATAAATGGGAGGGGGGTGAAGACAAGCCTGACGCGGGGGAGACTGTCAGTATTTCACAGAGCAGCCATAGGGCTTGGACCTGGCAACCGCGACAGGCTCTCCGGCGGCGAGGCTGTCGAGCGCGGCGCGGACGTAATTGGTGGCGTCGGCAATATCGTCGACGCGGGCAGATGCCTTGCTGTCGATGGCGCCTTCATAGGCGAGCGTGCCATCGGGGCCGATAACGTACATGTGCGGCGTGGTCTTGGCACCATAGAGGCGGCCGACGTCTCCGCCTGTATCGAGCAGGACATGGCGCGGCATGGCATCGCGCATGGCAGTCAGGGCGTTCGCCTCATCGCCGGTGACATGGCCCTGTTTGCCGGGGGCCGAGGAGATGACTGAGAGCCAGACGACATCATCGGCGACGGCATCGGCCTGCAGCGTCTGCATGTTGGCTGGCGGCGTCGCATAATGCTTCTGGACGAAGGGGCAGCCGTCATTGGTCCATTCAAGAACGACTGTCCTGCCGGAAAAATCTGCCAGCGAGACCGGCTCGCCATTCGTGTCGGTGGCCGTGAAGCCGGGCGCTGCATCACCGGGCGTGACAAGCGGACTGGCATCGGCGGTCGAGGCTATCAAGGCGCCGGCTGTCAGGGCAACAGCGGCGGCCATGCCGGCGGCAAGAGAAACATTGCGGCGGCTGAACATGAACAGTCTCCTTTATTGCGGTTTCCCCTCCGATGGCAGTCTGGCTCAACGCGGGTCGAGAAGTCCAATCACAAGATCTTTAGACAGGATTTCCGGCAGGATGTCCGGCTCGGCCGAACCCGCCGGATACCAGAGATACATGGGCACACCGGCCCGATCGCGCAGTTTCAGTTCTGCGGCGATGACCGGGTCCTTGTGCGTGAAGTCAGCGACGAGGAAGGCAACCTTGGCGTCGGCAAAGGCCTCTTGCACGGCATTTGTCTTCAGCGTGGTGAGCTTGTTGAGCTGGCAGGTGGCGCACCATGTGGCGGTGAAATCGACAAAGACCGGGCGGCCTTCAGCGGTGAGTTCTGCAACACGTTCCGGGCTCCAGGCTTCGGTGTCGAACCGGGCCGCATAGGCCGTAGGTGTGCCGTCCATGGCACCGGGCGCGGCTGCGCGCACGGCCGGATAGGCAAAGCCGGCGACGAAGACGGCGGCGGCGATGGCGCGCGCAGGCAGGTCGGTGCGGTGGCGCGTGAGCCAGATGGCGAAGGTAATGGCGGTGGCGCCCGCGACCGTCCAGGCGACCGCGCCATGGCCAGCGAGCGCGCCGAGCACCGAGAGCAGCCAGGCAGCGGTCAGGAACATCGGGAAGGCGAAGACCTGTTTCAGGGTTTCCATCCACTTGCCGGGCCGCGGCAGGAGGCGCTGCAGGCCGGGCACGAAGCTGAGCAGGAGGAAAGGCAGCGCGAGGCCGAGACCCATGGCGAGGAAGACGACCAGTATGGCAGCGGCGGACTGGCCCATCACCGCGCCCAGCGCCGCGCCGAGGAAGGGCCCGACGCAGGGCGCACCAACGACAGCGGCCAGCACGCCTGTGAAGAACGCTCCGGCGGCGCCCTGGCGGCTGGCAAGGCCACTGCCGGTGTTCTGGATCGATGTGCCGAGTTCGAACAGGCCCATCAGCCAAAGACCGATGGCGAACATGATGAGGGCGAGAATGGCGACGGTCGGCGCATTCTGGAGCTGGAATCCCAGCGTGGCCGAACCGGTTGCTGCGCGCACCGCGATGATGGCGCCCGCGAGGACAGCGAAGGAGACGAGCACGCCGCCCGTGTACCAGAGGCCGTGGCTGCGCAGTTGGCTGGCATGGCCGCTGGCGGCAGCCGAGACCATGCCCATGGCCTTGATCGAGAGGACAGGCAGGACGCATGGCATGAGGTTGAGGATGAGGCCGCCGATCAGCGCGAAGAAGGCGAGCGTCAGCAGACCTGCGGCGCCGCTCCCTGCCCCGGATGCGCCGGAGCGGCTGGCAGCGAGGCCAGCTGTATTGTCGAAAACCGCGCCCTGGGCGGCGGACAGTTCGTAGCCTGTGCGTGTGCCGCCGGGCTGTTCGATGACAAGCACGCCTTCAAGCGGGCCGTCGGGCATGCCGGGGCTGGCCGGTGCGAGGGAGAGGGTTGCGCCATCTGCGCCGAAACTGGCGGGCTGATCGGCCGGGTGGCTGATTTCGTGGGCGAAGGGGAAGAAGCGCAGCGCAGCATCGCGGGTGAGGCCTGGTGCGCGCAGGCTGAGTTTCCAGGGCGTGGCCGATGTGTCGAGGCGGGCTTCGCCTGCAAAGGCGGTGGGCGCCCTGGCGATCCAGTCGGAAATCATCGTGCCGTGCATTGGGTTTGGTACCGGTTCGCCGACATCGAGCGTGAGGGAGACCTCGGCGGATTCGGGAATGCAGATGTCTTCGCAGATCAGGTAGTCAGCCAGGACATCCAGCCGGAGCTGGCCGGAGGCGTCAGCCGGAATCATCAGCCGGAATGGCAGGATAACCTGGTCGCTGTAGCCATAGTCCATGATCTCACCCTCGACCACGGGCAGGAGGTGCGGGATGGGCCAGATGAAGTCGCCAATGGCGCCGCCGGGTATGGTGCTGGTGCCGCGATGGATGAGCTGCGGCGGCAGGCCGGCATCGCCGGCATTGCGCCAATAGACATGCCAGCCCGGGTCCATGTCCATTTTCAGGGCGGCCATGATGGTCTCGCCCGGCATGACGGCGCTGCGCTCGGCAATCAGCTCGACGCGGGCATGGCCGCCATCGACAGGCGCAGCAGCGGCAGGCGCAAGCGCGCCGAGCAAAACGGTCATAAACAGGCTGGCAATAAGACGGATCATCAGGAGGCTTTCATCGGGACAGCCGACCATATGCCTGCGAATGGCGCAGGAATGAAGTACCTCGCTCATTCGTGAACGCGCTGCGAGCGGCCTGCACCACAAGGAAAAAGGGCGGCCCCGCGAGGAGCCGCCCTTTAAACTGTTCATCTGAACGGATCAGGCGTTCAGCGGTGCCGGCGGCGAGAGGCGAACCGCGCGCTGGATGACTTTCGGCCAGTTGAGCAGCGAGACGAGGTGGGCATAGCAGGCCCCGACGGCGCCATTGTTGCGCAGCTCAAGATACTTGGCCTCCGGAAGGGCGTTCAGGCGCTCTTCGGAAATGGCGTAATAGTCGGCAATCTTCTGCTGGTCGCCGACCGGGTTGCCCTGATTGTCGCGCGGCTGGAAGGCGACGGTTTTCTGTTCCATCAGGTCGAGCTCCACCAGCATCTTGACGAAATCAGCCGTGGCGCGGCGCTGGCGTTCGAATTCCTTGCAGAATTCGATGGCATCGTTGGTGAACTTGGATGGCTGGCCATTTTCGAAGAAGGGCACTTCCGGCTGGTTCGAGACCATTGGCGCAGCGCGGTCTACACACAGGACAAGGCGGTCGGAGGCGTCGTCGGCCGCGAACACGAACGGATAGCGGCGCACGAAAGCCGGTACATAATGGTCCTCACCGACGCGGCCCTGCTCGTCGACGAACAGGTTCTGGCCCTGGCGGACACCCATGACGGCGACGGGCGTGCGGTCATTGCCGACGAAAATGATCGGGTAGGACGAGGCCGCGAGACCGAATTCGGTCACCGTGACGGGCACGGCGTGCGCCTGGCGCAGGAAGCCGAAAGGTTCCGGAATCTGCTTGACGCCGAGGCCGCCATGATCTTCCGGCGACAAGGGCTGGGGCTGCTGATAAAAGAGGACCTGGCCTGTCAGCGGCGACTGGCCACCAGTTTGCTGTGTGGTGTTCACGTGGGAGCTCCTGAATTGTTGCGCGGAGCGTTACCGGAAATAGAGGCTGGCCACAACACCCGAACCAGCATGAACTACAGCGAAGACAAGGTAAAAAAAAGTCATGTTGGTCAAAGCGCTGATCCGATCCGATTCGTGGGTGAAAGCCGGGCTTTCGGGCCTGTCTCTGGCCCTGTGGGTGACCGCCTGTTCGCCGTCCGTGGATGATGCCGGAACGCCGCGCCGGATCGCCCGCCAGGTGGACCAGCTGATGACCACGCTGGCGCAGACGGAACTGGCCCGCGATCCGGAAATGGCGACGCGGCTGGGCCTGACCGAAAAGGCCGTGGGATATGAATTCAACCGCTACCTGACCGACAGGTCGCAGGCGGCCTATGAGCGGGTCCGCGTCACGCGGCTGGAAATGCTGCAGGCACTGGCTGAGGCGCCCAAGCCGGCACGGGGCAGCGCGCAGGCGCGCCATCTGGAAACCCTGATCAAGGCTTACGAGACCGCCGAGAGCCTGTTCGTGGGCGGGCATGGCCAGACCGGGCTGGGCGTGGCCTATCCCTATGTCGCCGACCATATGCGCGGCGCCTATATCGACGTGCCAGAGCTGATGACGCGCTCGCACCCCGTGCTGACAGCGCAGGATGCGCGCAATTACGTTCTGCGCCTGAGCGCGCTGCCGGACGCAATTGATGATGAACGCCGCAGGCTGAATGCGGACGCTGCATCCGGTGTCATTCCCCCGGACTTCGTCCTGCGGCGCATGGCCGTTCTGGCCACGGAAATGGGCGCCGGAGAAGCGGAGGATCATATCCTTGTGGTCACGCTCGACAGCCTGCTGGGCGGCCCGGAAGACCTGACCGAGGATGAACGCACAAAACTGGCGGCGCGGGCACGGCAACTGGTCGAGACCGGCATCCTGCCCGCCTATGCCCGTTTTGCCGACGACCTGATTGCCCTGTCTGCAAGGGCGCCGTCCGATCCGGGCGTGTGGCAACTACCCGGCGGCAACGCCTATTACGATGCCGCGCTCATCGCCTTTACCCATGATGGCATCAACGCGGTCGAGCTGCACGCGCTGGGCCAGCGCGAAGTCGTGGCGCTGACCGATGAGCTGAATGCCGCACTGACAGAGGCCGGCTTTGTCGAGGGCACCGTCGCCGAGCGCCTGCAGGCCCTGGCGGCGATGCCGGAGCAAATCTACGAGGACAGCGACGAGGGCCGCGCCGCCCTGCTGGACCGCCTGCGCCAGCTGGAAACGAAAGCGGAAGCCGATCTTGCCGGCGAGATCCCGTCCCTGCCGAAAACACGGGTGGCAATCCGGGATGTGCCCGATTTCCTGGAGAGCGCATCGCCGGCGGCCTTCTACAGCGCCGCGCCCGCCAACGGGTCTGCGCCCGGCCTGTTCGAGATCAACCTGGCCAATATGGCTGACTGGCCGGACTTTGCGCTCGCGACGCTAGTCTACCATGAGACCGTGCCCGGCCATCACCTGGAAAGCGCTGTCGCCGCCGAGCGGGCGAACCTGCCGCTGGCCCGGCAGATGATCTGGAATGTGGCCTATGGCGAAGGCTGGGGCGTGTACGCCGAGACGCTGGCGGATGACATGGGTCTGTATGAGGATGATCCGCTGGGGCGGATCGGCTATCTGCAATCCATGCTGTTCCGTGCAGCGCGGCTGGTGGCCGATACCGGGATACACCGCATGCGGTGGAGCCGCCAGCAGGCGGTGGACTACATGACGCAGGTCACCGGCCAGCCGGCAACGTCCATGACGCAGGAGGTTGACCGCTATACCGTCTGGCCCGGACAGGCAGCGGCCTATTGGGTCGGGCGCCAGCGTATCCTCGACCTGCGCGAACGGGCCGAGCGCGTGCTTGGCCCGAAATTCGACCGGGCAGCCTTTCACGAAGTCATCCTGGCAGGGGGGCCACGACCGCTCGATATTCTCCAACAGGATGTCGAGGACTGGTATGGCGCGCAGGTTGACCGGTCGGAATAATCTGAAGAAATCTCCAAACAATCCGAAGTCTGCCCTATTCCCGCCACCTCCGCTGCGCCATTCTGACGGCAAGGACGCATGATGGAGGGACGACCATGAGACTTCGCGGATTGATACTGGCCAGCGTGGCCGCAACAGCCCTGCTGGCTGGATGTACAACAGACAGTGGCGCGGCAGACGGAAACGTCGTGGCAGAGACGCCTGCTGCACCGCCAGCGCCGCCACCGCCACCGCCGCCCCCCGCGCCTGCAGCCGAGATGAGCAGTGTCATCGTGACAGGGCGCGCTGCGGGCGGGCCCATGGTGCGCAGCATGCCGATACAGCAGGTTCAGCCCGAACCGGAATTCCGTGACGAATACGAGGATGTCGACGCCAACCCGGTCAGGCTGACCAGTGAAGAGCCGGTCTCGACCTTCTCGATTGATGTCGACACGGCCGCCTATGCGAACGTGCGCCGGTTCCTGAAGAGCGGCAGCCTGCCGCCAAAGGATGCCGTGCGGATCGAGGAACTGATCAATTATTTCGACTATGCCTATCCACAGCCCGAGGCGGGCAGCGACCCGTTTGCAACGCAGGTGACCATGATGCCGTCGCCCTTCAATGCGGGGCGCGACCTCATCCAGATCGGCATTCAGGGGCGCGACATTGATCGCGAGGCCCGCCCGCCGATCAACCTGACGCTGCTGGTGGATGTGTCAGGGTCCATGTTTTCCGAGGACAAGCTGCCGCTGGCCAAGCAGGCGATCAGGCTGATGCTGGAAGAGATGGCGCCGACCGATACGGTGGCAATCGTTGTTTACGCGGGCGCGGCAGGGGAAATCCTGGCGCCGACGCCGGTGAGCGACAAGCGCAAGATCGTGGCCGCGCTGGAAGACCTGCAGGCCGGCGGGTCGACGGCCGGCGGTGAGGGCCTTCGCCTGGCCTATGCCCTGGCCGAACAGGAACTGAAGAAAGACGCGGTCAATCGCGTGATGCTGCTGACCGATGGCGATTTCAATGTCGGCATTTCCGACCCGGAACAGCTGGAGGATTTCGTCTCGCGCAAGCGGGAAACCGGCATCTACCTGTCCGTGCTGGGTTTTGGACGCGGCAATTACAATGATGCGATGATGCAGAAGATTGCCCAGACCGGGAATGGCACGGCGGCCTATATCGACACGCTGAGCGAGGCGCGAAAAGTGCTGGCCGATGACCTGTCGGGCAATATTTTCCCGATTGCGGATGACGTGAAGATCCAGGTCGAATTCAATCCGGCCCGCATCGCCGAATACCGCCTGATCGGCTACGAGACGCGGATGCTGGAGCGCGCCGACTTCAACAATGACAAGGTGGATGCCGGCGACATTGGCGCAGGCACCAGCGTGACAGCGATCTATGAGGTCACACCGACCGGTTCGGACGCGGCGCAGATCGATCCGCTGCGCTATGGCGAGGCGGCCAAAGCCGGCAGCACACAGGGCGAATATGCCTTCGTGAAGCTGCGCTACAAGGCGCCGGGCGCCGACACGTCGAAACTGCTGACCTATCCCCTGACCGAAAAGGACCGTGTCGCCAGCGTGGACGAGGCACCTGAATGGGCACGCTTTGCCACGGCCGTCGCAGGCTTTGGCGAAATGCTGAAGGGGGGAGAGGCCCTTGGCACCGGTTTCGGCTGGGAGGCAATCCGAACGCTGGGGGCGGGCGCCAAGGGCAAGGATGAGTTCGGCTATCGCGCCGAGTTTATCGAGCTGACCCGACTGGCCGAGACAGCCGATGCACAGGCCGCCCTGAACCGGCCAGGCAAAGGTGATTAGGGTTTAAGCCGCGATCCGGCGGGAATGGTCGGTGAAGCAGACGGTGCTGAAGCCTTCTTCAATATCGTTCACCATCAGCTTGCGCGCCGCGCCGTCGAATTCGTGGGCGAGGAAGACGGCGTTCGCGCCGTAACGCTCGGCCTCTGCCAGGGCCCAGATGGGCTGGAGGTCGTGCGGGCGTCCCGTCAGCTCAATCACCCGGATGAGGCGCCATCCATAGGCATCCGGGGCGGCGAAGATAGCCACGCCGGGGCAGCGCGCCCATGGCCCGTCCGGCGCCATGCGATTGAATTCCCAGGCCTTGCCTGACCGTCCCCGAAAGCTGACTGCAATACCCATGTTCCTGCTCCGTTCTGTTCTCTTGTTCCTAATATGTTCCAGAACAGCGCGCAAGAATTTTTTGGTTAACAGGGGGTTAACCAATTGGCGTGAATTGAGCGGGTCTATTTAATCACTGTGAAACGACGGGTGTCGAAAACGCGCAGAACCTGTTTGAGTTCGCGGCCCCGGCGCAGGATCTGGCCCGCCGACCCATACACGGCATACTGGCCCTGGCGGTTGGCGAGCGCCGGTTCCTTTTCGATACGCCAGGTCGGGTTTTCCGCATGGCGCCGGAAGATGGCGAAGATGGCGACATCCCGCTCCATGCCGATGGCATAGTCGCGCGCTTCGCCCGCCACCACGAGCCGGCCATAGACATCGAGGATCGGCTGCATCTCGGCTTTCTGGAAAGCCACCTTCGGATCCGGCGCGATCTTGCGCGAAAATGTATCGCTCATGTCATCCTTTTTTGTTCGCGTGTGGAGCGAGTGGGCAAATCTGTAGTCGCCTAAACGCATTGTAATTGAAATGGGGCGAAATTGCCGCTTTTTGGCCTTGCGTGGAACACCGGCGCCCGCCATCTTCTAGGTGTCGGGCGGAGGTGTATACCAAGCACCCCGGACCCATCAGCCCCCCCAGCCCCCTGGGGCGCTTGATCAACTTTCGCCCGACACCTTCCCCCTTCAAATCATTGCCCCTGTCCGCGTTCGGACGGTTTTGCGCCGCGCCGGACTGCCTTGAGCACATCGAGCACGGGCGACACCACTTTTCCGGCCGTTCTGCCTGCGCCGGAGGCCTGCCGCAGCCGCCGGGAAATATAGGCGTCGAGATCATCCGGGGTGGGCCCATCCAGCCAGTACATGACGATGCCGGGAATCGTGGCGGCGAGCAGGCCGCGCTTGGAATAGCGGTTGTAATCGGTCGCAGTGTCGCCTGCGGCTGTCCACACCATGTCGGCAACCGACCAGGTGCGCTGGACAGCCGGCCCTGCGCCCCAGGGCAGGAAGCCGCGGGCCGCTGCACGCCGGACCGCCTCGCGATTCGGCTCCAGCGCCGCCAGCCAGGCCAGCACGCCGCGTTTGACCTTGTCCGGCACCCGGAGGGCCGAAAGGTCCTGCGCGGCGAGCGCAGCGGCTGCTTCGGCCTCTGCGGCGGCAAAAAAGGCCTCGATCAGGTCGATCACGCCGTGCGGGGCGGCGAGGGCCTGTTCACCCGCGCTGAGCCCGGCCTCGCGCGCCGCGAGCGCTGCGGCGGCATCGGTCCAGCCATCAAAGGCGATGTGGGGCAAGAGCGCGTCCAGCCACCTGGAACGCAAGACATCGGTCGGCGTATGTGTCATAATAAATCTTTGCATCATTTAAGGGGCTTGGCCAAATTGCTTCTTGCGTGATATAGGCGCCCCTTCATGGCTGACAAAGCCGCACAAATTCGTCGGGGCGACGCCCCCAACCCAATGGAGAAGACCCATCGTACAGATCGTCGTCCGCGATAACAATGTCGAGCAGGCCCTGCGCGCACTGAAGAAAAAGATGCAGCGCGAAGGCCTCTTCCGCGAAATGAAAGCCCGTCAGGCTTTCGAAAAGCCATCCGAGAAAAAGGCCCGCCAGCGCGCCGAAGCCGTGCGTCGTGCGCGCAAGCTGGCCCGTAAACGCGCCCAGCGCGAAGGCATCGTGTAGGCGTTTTACGTCTCGCGACTTGAAAAAAGCCCCGCCAGAGCGATCTGGCGGGGCTTTTCTGCTTGGGGGCCGGGGACAGGGGGCGTTATGATGGGCGCGCTGCGCCTATGGCCGAAAGTCGCCGTTTGCTGACAGATCGCCGTCAATTCGCTATGGCTGCTTTCGGTGTACTGGCAATCGCTGGCTGAGTGAAATGAGCCTGCATAACCTGCGTGCGTCCGCTTTTTAACGGCCCATAGCGCCGGAGACAGAGATGAACGAGATTTGGAAGGCGGTTGCGTCCGGATTGATTTCGATGTCCGCAGTAGCGTGCGATCAGGAATCGCACGCCCCGCCTGATTCATCTGTAGTTGTCCTCACATTCGATGGTGCCGACGCCACAAGCAACGAAGCCATCATTCAACATGGCAATCGCCTCTCCAAAGTGCTTGGCTGTACAGGGTGTCACAACCAGGATCTTTCTGGAGGACCGTTCAATGAAGGATGGATCGCGCCCAACCTGACCTTGAAAGTCTCCGAGTATGATGATTTAGCGCTCGATCAGGCTATTCGAGCCGGGATCGCTCTAGACGGACGAAAAATCAGATTGATGCCTTCGGAGATGTACCGGTCGCTGTCCGGTAAAGATGTAGAAGCACTGATCTTATATCTTCGCTCTCTCGATCCTGTTGGACAGGCTCAACCCGCGTTTGAGCCGTTTGCGTCAGATCTCGTCCAATGGGAAGCGGACGGGTATACGGACGCCAATGCGCTCGGCCTGGCTTGGTCAGAAGCAGACGGTCCGGTGATGCTGGGACCCGAACAGGCTCGCGGACGTTACCTTGCAATGAACCTTTGCACTGAATGTCATAACGACAGACTTCAAGGCTATCCCGGCTTCACCCCGGATCTGGCTATAATCGCCGCTTACAGCGACGACGCGTTCAACCGGCTCCTGCACAAAGGCAAGGGAAACGTTCGCGAAGAATTGGGTTTAATGAGCATGGTTTCCCCGGCACGCTTTCAGCATCTCACCGATCGAGAATTGGCCGAATTGACCGATTATCTTCGCGCTCGCGCAAGTGCTCGCCGCGAACAATAATGCAGGTGCGGATGTAGAACCCAACGACTGGCCCGGCACCCTGAAAACGGACATTCCGGTGATGGCCAACGACTTCAAAAAGAGTGCGATTGTGTGTCACAGCCGCTAAGGGTCTTGATTGTCTTATGGCGCATTTTTTGTTTTTGGGCACGGGTGGCCGGGTAGTCCTGCGGAGATGCAGGCAGGATGAGGCCCAACCCGGGTTCAGCCCTTGCGGCCGAGCATGCGTTTGAAGACGCCGCCGAGGTCGCCGATTCCGGCGCCGTGGACGGCGCCTGCACGGTAGATCTTGGTGGCGAACCAGAGAATGGCGAGGGCGGTGAGGGCCATGATGCCCATCTGGGCGATGACCTCCCAGAGCGGCGGATTGTGCGGCATGCGCAGGATCAGCAGGAAGGGCGTGAAGACCGGGATCCAGGAGGCGATGTCGACAATCGGGGAGCCGGGGTCCTGGAAGGCGATGAAGATGGCGAACATGGGCAGCATGAGCAGGATCATCATCGGGCTGAGCAGGGTTTGCGCTTCCTGGATCGTGTCGCAGAGCGAGCCCAGCGCCATGAAGATCATGCCGTACATGACATAGCCGAGGAGGAAGCTGATCAGGCCTGGCAGGATGATGGCCGGATTGGCGAAGGCGGCGAGGAAGGGCGAGAGCAGGCTCGCGCCGCCAGGGATCTGGCTGGTGGCGAACAGGGACGCGCCGAAGGCGAAGAGGCCCCATGAGAGCATCATCGTGGAGGTGACGGCGAACACGGCGAGCAGCTTGCCTGCGAGCAGTTCCGGCAACCTGACGGATGTGAGCAGCGTGTCGAAAATCTTGTTCGAGCGTTCCTCAATGGTGCCCATCAGCAGGTACTGGATGATCGAGAAGATCATCAGCCAGAGGAAATAGGCAAGGCCGCCCGCGACATAGACGGGCGCCCGGTCTGCCATGGTGACTTCCGATCCCGTGGTTACCTGGTCGACGACAGTGCGAATGCGGTAGGCGGGAACCTGCAGCGCCCCGGCATCGACGTTGGCCAGGAAATCCGCGCCGAGACCTGCCTCGCTGAGCGCGTCCTGGCGCGCAAGGCGGCGCATGGCATTGGCGGCCACGGCCCGCAGCGCGCCGACATTGACGTCGTCGCTCCAGTATTCGAGGCTTGTACCATCGGCAGACGGAATGAAGACGGCGAAGAGCGGCTTGTCACCGAGCGGGCCGGAGACGAGGCGTTCGCCCATCAGGTAGGGGCGTAGCGCGTCGATGGAAACGGCAGGCGCGGGCACGAGAATGAATTTGCGCTGGGACACGGCATTGCCGGATTCAAGCGCTGCCTGGTGTTCGGGCGGCAGATCCATTGAGGCGGCGAGATCGCGCGCCTGCTGGCTGGTGGCCTCATCATCCTGGGCGAACTCAGCCTCGATGGCCGAGGCATAGATGCCGGCCGGTTCGACCACGGCATAATAGCGCACCGGCGATGACTTGGCCGCAAAGATGGCGAATGTCCCGCCGATGAGCATGAAGAGCGGCACGGCGGCGAGGCTGAGCCAGAAGCCCCAGGCCTTGACGTATCCGAGATAGTCGCGGCGAAAGATAAGATAGACATTGCGCATCAGGCCGCCTCCCCCGTTTCGGATTCCCGCAGGGCAGCGGCATCGGCCTCGCCGACCAGCGACACGAAGACATCGCGCAGGCGGGCCTCCTCAGGCGCGAAGCCGACAATCGGCGCCCCGGCATCAATCGCAGCCCGCAGCGCGTCCTGCGCGCCTGTGCCGCGCGGCAGGCTGATGCGCCAGGCATCGCCGGGGCCGTTTTCAGGTGCGCGGTGCGCTTCGAAGCCCCCAGATGCCAGTGCGGCGGCAAGGTCAAAGCCTTCAGCCACGGCAATGCGCGCCCCGCGGCCGAGCGAGGCGAACGCGTCGTCCAGCGTGCCGTCAAAGACCTTTCGCCCACGCGCCATCATGATGATGCGGTCACACAGGCGTTCGGCATGTTCCATGACATGGGTGGAGAACAGGATCGTCGCGCCGCGATCATGCTCGGCGCGGATCAGGTCTTCGAGAACCTGCTGGTTGACCGGGTCGAGGCCGGAGAAAGGCTCGTCAAGGATCAGGAATTCCGGGCGATGGGCCAGTGTCGACAGGATCTGGACCTTTTGCGCCATGCCCTTGGACAATTTGGAGATGCGTGTGGTTCTGAACTCGCCGAGGCCGGACATGTCGAGCAGTTCGCTGGCGCGCGCGCGGGCGTCGCGGGCAGACAGGCCTTTGAGGCGGGCGAAATGTTCGATCGTCGCGCGCGTGGTCATCTTCTTGTAGAGCCCGCGCTCTTCCGGCAGGAAGCCGACGCGTTTCAGAGTGGCGATGTCAGGCGACTTGCCGAACAGGCTGACGCTGCCAGTGTCGGGCTGCATCACGCCAAGCGCCATGCGCAGGCTGGTCGATTTGCCGGCACCGTTCGGCCCGAGGAAACCGATAATCGCGCCTTCGGGGACAGTGAGCGACAGGTCGCTGACGGCGGTGAAACCGCCAAAGCGCTTCGTCGCGTGTGTCATGACAAGGGGCGGCATGCTCATGGAAGCCTCCTCGGCAACTGAAATCGGGCATTGCGTAGCGATTCCCGATAAAGAACCTGGTTCTTCGCCCGGAACGCCTTGCCAAGCCCTTAAAGCCGACGCAGCATATTGTCATGAAGACGGATATTGCTCCTTCAGCTCCGGACTGCCTTCTCCTGACGCAGGCGGATGTCGTCAGCACACGGCGGCATGACCTGCTGGAGCGCAACCGCCTGCTGGCGCGGATCGAAGCGGCGCTGGCACGTATGGAACACGGCCGGTTCGGCGTGTGTACGCAATGCCACGGTCCGATTCCAATGCAAATCCTGGAAGCCGACCCGGCGCTGGCGCGGTGTCCTGATTGCCGGAACGTTTGCTAGTTCGCTGAGTGTCCTAGAGGAGGACGCTGAACAGCCAGATGAAGCCCTGCACCAGGAGCGCGAGCAGGATGAGCAGGACCATGGTTGCCATCCAGCGGGCGCCGAGGTTGAGGAAGAGGCCCGCACCGAAACCGACAATCGCCATCAGGCCAAGCGACACCATCCAGTTCATGCCGATGGCCACAGCCAGCACGGCATAACCGACCGAAAGGATAATCATCAGGCCTCCCCAGACGCTGCCGGTGATGAAACCGTCCCACGTCGATTGCTGTGCCTGAATGTCCATTTCGCCGTGATGATATTCGCTGGTCGCCATGAGGCCTCTCCGTGACTCGTATCTGCAGGTCGTATTAGCGAAGGCACCGCACGGGTCAAGCGCGGCAAAGCGCGCGGGGCCGTTCAATTGAGCTTGCGTTTCGATCTCGCCTGTTTCGGGGGTTTTGGCGTGAAAGCCCTCGGCAGGGGCGCTGCCGGCACCCCCTCTTCTGCCAGTGCAGCCGATTCTTCGGGCGTGGTCGCCCCCCAGATCGGGCGGTCAGCGGTTTCGCCATAGAACATGGCGCGCGCCTCGCTGGCAAAGTCATCACCGACATAGTCAAAATTCTTCGCGATATGATCGCGGGCTTTGGCGGCAAATTCCTCTGCCAGCCGCTCCGTGGTCGCCCGGTCGGCCGCCTTCCGTGGCGATTTCACGGAGGGCGCCATGATCTGCTTGGACACATTGGCGCCAGTGCAGTCCGGGCATGTTAAAAGGCGCTTGTCTGCCTGTGTGTCAAACGCCGAAGAGGAGGCAAACCAGGCCTCGAAAGCGTGTTCGCAGTCACCGCAGATGAGCGCATAACGGATCATGGACCGCGCCTCAGGCCGCCAGTAGCGCGTCGAGCTCGCCAGAGCGATCCAGGGCCATCATCTCGTCACAGCCGCCAATATGCGTATCGCCGATGAAGATTTGCGGGAATGTGCGCCCACCATTGGACCGTTCGATCATCTCGGCCTTCTTGGCGGCATCCATTCCGGCGTTGATTTCCGTCAGGTCGACCTTCTTGCCCTTCAAAAGGGCAAGCGCGCGGCTGCAATACGGGCAGAATGCGCGTGTATAGATTGTGACCTTGGGCATTGAGGCAGGCTCCTTAAAGCAATGAGTTCCCTAGCTTATATGGTAACATCCGTCTCTCGAACAACGCGCGCGAGCACAAGCACATCCACATTTGCCGCACCGGCCTGTTTCAGGGCGCGTGTACAGGCAGAGACTGTTGCGCCGGTGGTTAACACATCGTCGACAAGCAGGACGCGGCGGCCTGAAATCCGCGTTGCGGCGCGTCTGGTGATGGTAAATGCGCCCGCGACGTCGCGGGGGGCGGGCACGGGCCGACAGGCCGCCCTGCGTGGATGTACGCCGCGTACGCTTTATCGAATCGACCATGACAGGCGTGCCGGACAGGCGGGAAATGTCCTGCGCCAGCCAGCCGGACTGGCCGGATCCGCGCCGCACGAGCCGGGCGCAATGCAGGGGCACGGGCACGATCAGGTCCGCTTCATCGACCAGCCTGCGACCCGACTGCAGCATCCGGCTGGCCAGTGTGCCAAGCCCGTCGCGGCGGGCGGTCGATACAGGGCCGCGCATACGGCCCCGGTGAGAATGTGGATCTGGCCGAATTCTTCAGGTGCAAGTGGCCTTTTTTGCGATGCCACTCTGGCCCGATACAGGCGAACGGGGCGGCCATAACCTGTCTGCCATGTCCCGCAGAAAGCCCTTTGCGCGGGCCTGATGCCGGTCCATATCGCCCTGCATGACCCCTCCTGCCGATCCCAAAGCCCCGCCTCGCCTGTTCAACCGCGACCTGGTGGTCCGCCGCCGCGACCGGGCGGCACAGCATTTCCAGGAGTTTGCCTTCCTCAAGGCCCGTGTGTCGAGAGACCTTGTCGACCGTCTGGACGACACGACACGCACGTTCCGGTCGGGTCTTGAGCTGGGCGGGCATGACGGAGGGGTTACAGGGATGCTGGAGGGCAGCAGTAAGGTGAGGGACATGCTTTTGACCGATGCCTCGCCTGGCATGGTGGCGCAGGCAGCAGCCCGTGGCCTCAACGCTGAACCCGTCGACGAAGAGGCCCTTCCCTATGCGCCCGCCAGTTTCGACCTTGTCGTGTCAGCCCTGTCGCTGCACTGGGTCAATGACCTGCCCGGCACGCTGGTGCAGGTGCGCAGGGTCCTCGAACCGGACGGCCTGTTTGTCGGCGCGCTGCCTGGCGCTGGCACACTGGGCGAATTGCGCACCAGCCTGGTGGAGGCGGAAACGGAGATCATGGGCGGCCTGTCGCCCCGCCTGTCACCGCTGCCGGCGCTGTCGGACATGGCGGCACTGATGCAGCGGGCAGGCTTTGCCCTGCCGGTGGTGGACCGGGACAGCGTGACGGTGCGCTATGATTCCCTGTTCGGCCTGCTGGCTGACCTGAAGGGCATGGGCGAGCGCGCCGCCTTTGCACCCGGCATGGGCCAGCCCCTGCCCCGGCGCGTGCTGATGCGGGCTGCAGAGCTTTATGCGCAGAAATTCAGCGATCCGGACGGCCGTGTCCGGGCGACGTTTGAAATCATCTATCTGTCAGGCTGGTCACCTGCACCAAGCCAGCCAAAGCCATTGAAACCGGGCAGCGCGACGGCCAGCCTTGCCGATGCCGTGCGCCGGCAGGCAGGCCGCAGCAATGAGGGTGCCTGACGAACGCCGGGCGCTCTAGCTCGGGAACTGGTCAGCCGTGTTCTGAAGGGAATCCCCGGTCGAGGTTCCGAGCACGGTCAGTCCGCCGACAATGGCGACGGCAATAAGGCCTGCAATCAGCCCGTACTCGATAGCTGTGGCGCCGCGCTCATCAGCAGCGAACTGCTCAAGTCGTCTCTTCAGTGTCATTCGACCCTCCCAGGTCACTTCCCGGAGAGCAGGTTGAACAGAGGAATATCTGCCGCCGGCGCCGGATACGCATGCAGGGCTGATGGCATGACCCATGCGAAGGATTGGCCTTCCCGCGGGTTCACGTCACCGGTCCATACAAGACACCGGTAAAGTGGCATAAGTAGGTGAAAATTCGGATAATTGTGACTGGCAAAACTGAGCGGTTCGAGGTCGGTTTCGTCAACCAATATGGACAATTCCTCGTGCAGTTCGCGCACAAGGGCCTGTTCCGGCGTCTCGCCCGGCTCGACCTTTCCACCCGGGAACTCCCACAGGCCAGCCATGGCCTTGCCTTCCGGCCTTCGGGCCAGCAGGATCTCGCCTTTCGCATTGTACAGCGCTGCGGCAACAACCAGCACGAGCGACCGGGTCATGTCCGGTAGGCACCATTGATATCGACATAGCCGTGCGTCAGGTCACAGGTCCAGACAGTTGTCGAAAATGCATCGACGCCGAGATCCACCCGGATGGTGAATTCCGGCTTGGCGAATACGGCGCTGGCAGCCGCTTCGTCATAGTCCGGCGCGCGGGCACCGCCGCTGGCCACCTGGACGTCATCAAACCAGATGGCCAGCCTGTCCATCACGATGGGTTCGAGCGACTTGCCGACCGCCATCACGACCCGGCCCCAATTGGCGTCGCCGGCCGCCATTGCGGTCTTGATCAGCGGGGAGTTGGCAATCTCGCAGGCGACGATCCTGGCCGACAGCTGCGAGACAGCGCCTTCAACGCGGACAGTGACGAACTTGCTGGCGCCTTCGCCATCCTTGACGACTTGCAGGGCCAGATCGAGGCAGGTGGCGTGGAGCGCGGCGGCGAAAGCGGGGAAGCGTTCATCCTGGCGGGTTTCAATCGGGGCCCCGCCCGTGGCCCCGGTCGCAAATACCATGAGCGTGTCAGACGTGGACGTATCGCCATCGACCGTGATCGCGTTGAACGTCTCGTCGGTAATGTCTTCCAGCAGGTCCTGCAGCAGGTCTGCGTCGATTGCAGCATCGGTGAAGACGTAGGACAGCATGGTCGCCATGTTGGGTGCGATCATGCCGGAGCCTTTTGCAATACCTGCAAAGGCTGTTGGCACGCCTGCGAGACTGATCGTGCGGCCGGACGCCTTCGGATAGGTGTCAGTGGTCATGAAGGCACGCGCGCAGGCCTGCCAGTCAGGCGCTGCCAGCTTTGCGGCGAGATCAGGCACGAAGGCGCCGACATAATTCGGGTCCGGCAGCGGCTCGCCGATCACGCCGGTGGCTGCGATGAAACAGGTATGGCGGTCAATGCCGAGCGTGCCGGTGAGCGCCTTGAGCGTTGCCTCATTCTTCTCCACGCCCTTTGGTCCGGTAAACGCATTGGAATTGCCTGAATTGGCGATCAGGGCCCGGGCAGCACCGCCGCCCTCGCCCAGCGCCTCCCGGCACCAGCGTACATCGGCCGACGCCGTGTGCGACACGGTATAGACACCAGCGCACGTGGTGCCTTCATCGAATGCGAACAGGAACACATCGTCCCGTGTGATGCCCCGGCGGGCATAGAAGCCACGCGAGCCGGTGGCCGCGCGCACGCCCTTCACCTCCGGCAGGACGGGAAAGCGCGCAGGCGCAAACGGGGATGGTTTCAGGTTCACAGTTCATTTCCTTCAGGAACGGTCGATGAGTCTTCAGGCCGGGGCGCCGCCTCTTCATCCAGTGACAGCGGCGCCGGAATGGCGCCCGGCGCGCCGGGGCCGCCTTCCTGGATCGTGGCCTTGGTGCGCAATTCGCGCAGGATCTTGCTGATCTCGTTCAGGGTCAGGAAGGTGACGATTTCGGGCCGCATCTCGTCACGCGTCTTGGGTGCGCGCGTCCGGCGATCCTTGACCTTCAGAATATGCCAGCCATCGGCGCTCTGGAATGGCTTTGACACTTCGCCCTCCTGCGTATCGGCAATCATGACCGGGAACGGCTCGGGTTCATCATTCGGCGAGACATAGCCACGATTGCCATTCTCCATCCGGGTCGCCGTATCCTTGGAATGGGCCCGCGCCATGCTCTCGAAGCTCTCCCCGGCCTGGATGTCTGCGTAGACGGCCTCAGCCTCTTCCTGCGTATCGAACAGGATGTGGGCGATTGCGACTTCATCATTCGACTGCTGAAGGGCCACCTGTTCGGCATACATCCTGTCGATGCGGGCGTCGGTCACCTCGCGGGCGACCAGGTCTTCAACCAGCAAATTGCCGAGAATTCGCTCGCGGGCGATCTGCAGGCGGCGCTGGGCGGCAGCTTCCTGGTCAATCTTGCGGCGGATCGCCTCCTGGGCCATCAGCTTCTGGTCAATCAGCTGGTCGAGAACCATCTTGTATTCCTGGCTTTTGTGATCGAGCGGCTGGCCGGCGGGAATGAGGCCGCGCGCAACGGCCTCCAGTTCCACGTCACTTATATAGATTTTCTCGCCATTGACCGTGGTCGCCGCTGCGCCTTCGACCCGGACCGGAATCTCGGCCTCGTCGCCATTGCCGCAGGCGCACAGAACAAGCAGGGCCGCGCCGCAGGCAAGCCTGCTGAATCTGGCCGTATTTACCTTGAAAAACAGCACGGTTATCTCCCATGATCGCTGAGGGCGTCGCATTGACACCCCTTGGTCGGCTTCTTAAGTCTGACCCTCACTCTGGTCGAGACCTCCCGACCAGTGTAAGCGCTGCGGAAGAACCCGCAAATGTCCTGTCACAAGTCGCTGTCGGGATTAAGAGTTTAGTTTGCCCAGATCGATTGGTGCCGCCTGATATGCTTTCCGTTGCCCGCAAGATTTTTGGTTCCGCCAACGACCGCAAGTTGAAACCCCTTCGCGCCCGGGTCAACCGTATCAACGCCCTCGAGCCCATGATGGAAGCGCTGTCCGATCAGGCGCTGAAGGGCAAGACAGCCGAATTCCGCAAGCGACTGGCAGACGGTGCTTCGCTGGACAGCCTTCTGGAAGAAGCCTTTGCGGTTGTCCGCGAAGCCTCGCGCCGCGCGCTGGGCATGCGCCATTTCGACGTCCAGATGATGGGCGGCATGATCCTGCATTCGGGTGCCATTGCCGAAATGCGCACGGGTGAAGGCAAGACGCTTGTGGCGACGCTGGCGGTCTATCTCAATGCGCTTGAAGGCAAGGGCGTGCACGTCATTACGGTGAACGACTATCTCGCCCGGCGCGACGCCGAATGGATGAGCGGGATTTACGGCTTCCTCGGCATGACAACCGGCATCATCGTGCACGGCGTCACCGACGAGGAACGCAAGGCGGCGTATGCTGCAGACATTACCTACGGAACGAACAATGAGTTCGGGTTCGACTACCTGCGCGACAACATGAAATACTCGCTGGAGCAGATGGCCCAGCGCGGGCACCATTATGCGATCGTGGATGAAGTCGACTCGATCCTGATCGATGAGGCCCGCACGCCGCTGATCATATCCGGCCCGACCGACGACCGTTCGGAACTCTACATCGCGCTCGACAATCTGATGCCGCGCCTCGAGGAGGGCGACTACGAACTCGACGAGAAGCAGCGGTCGGTCACCTATACCGAGACCGGCACAGAGAAGATCGAGACCTGGCTGGTTGAAGCCGGCCTGCTGGAAGGCTCGATGTGGGAGCCGACGAACATCTCGTTCGTGCACCACGCCAACCAGGCCCTGCGCGCACACAAGCTGTACAACAAGGACAAGGATTATCTGGTCAAGGACGGCCAGGTCATGCTGGTCGACGAGTTCACCGGCCGCATGATGGAAGGCCGCCGCCTGTCAGAAGGCCTGCACCAGGCCATCGAAGCCAAGGAACGCGTCGATATCAAGCCCGAGAACCAGACGCTCGCCTCGATCACGTTCCAGAATTATTTCCGCCTCTACAAGAAGCTCGCCGGCATGACCGGCACGGCGCTGACCGAGGCGTCGGAATTCCACGACATCTACAAGCTTGAAGTGGTCGACCTGCCGACCAACAAGGAAATCCAGCGGATTGACGATGACGATGTCGTCTACCGGACCGCCTCGGCGAAATATGCCGAGATCGTCAAGGAAGTGAAGGAATGCCAGGCCAAGGGCCAGCCGATCCTTCTCGGCACCGCGTCGATCGAGAAATCGGAAATCCTGTCCAGCCTGCTGACCGCAGCGAAGATCCCGCACAAGGTTCTGAACGCGCGTCACCACGAGCAGGAAGCCTTCATCGTCGCCAATGCCGGTGTGCCGGGCGCCATCACGGTGGCGACGAACATGGCTGGCCGCGGCACCGACATTCAGCTTGGCGGCAACCTTGAAATGCGCATCGAGCAGGAAAAGACCGCCAGGGAAAAAGAGCTGGGCCGCGAAATGACAGAGAGCGAGCTGATGATGCTCACCTCGCAGATCAAGGCCGACATTGAAGTGAAGAAGAAGCGCGCGCTGGATGCCGGCGGGCTCTACGTG